>Ga0213823_1000218_pt1 | contig 58610 bp, 51 predicted proteins | sample MC6MC0907MG_FD_179887 | JGI IMG/M metagenome (GOLD analysis project Ga0213823, IMG submission 179887) | Enriched soil aggregate microbial communities from Iowa State University, Ames, United States - MC6-MC0907-MG | ecosystem: Environmental > Terrestrial > Soil > Unclassified | place: USA: Iowa...
TTTAAAACAGTTGTTTCTTCCCAGACGCGATGGATGTGCCCATTGTGCTTATAGCTATGTATTTGCATTGGTTCACCTTCGATGGGTACGCCCATGTTCTCCCCTACCTTCATTCCTGAACGCTTTGCAACCTATTCCAAAACCCTTAATAATGAACGAAAAGAGGTAACAAAGTAAAATTCCTTTTTTTTATTATTATAACGGTTACGAACAGAATTTAAAACAAAAGAGCCACAATTCAAGTGGCTCTTTGTAAAAATTTGCGAAATTAATCATACTTAAACTACATGGAAGCTGATAAGTTCATTTCTCTATAGGAATTAATGACCTCTTCTGTCTGCTTCTCAAATATGAATTGAATCTCTTTAAGTTCTTTTTTCATCAGTTGAATGTCATTTTGAATACTATCAAGGTCTGTAGCATTTTGCAATGTTTGAAGCTCTTCTTCAATTTGTTGACAACGCTCAAGCTCAGTTTGAAGATACAGTAATTTTTCCATTGTCGCCATTTGTTCGGAAACTAATCGATTAAACTGATCCATTTCCCTCACCGCCTTATTTTAAGCTACTATATGTATTCTTTGGCTGCATCATTTTTCCTTTGACTACTTCTGTAAACTTAGAGAAAGTTTTGTCGAAAAAACGAAAAGCGGAAGCGCCTTGCTCATGGGCGACAGGTATAAGACAAGCCGGCTAGAAGGCTGCTCTTTAGCCTTCCTTGACGGATTGGCTTATAACCCCGAGCCCCTAGGCGCTGGAGCTAGACAATACGAAAAGTGGAAGCGCCTAGGCGATGGAGCAAGACACAGGAAGAAGGCACCCTTTTAAAAAAAAGAGCGCCTCCCTTGTTAAGTATAATTATTGTTGACCAAATTGACCTGCATTTTGGTTTTTACGAGCTTCTGCAGCTTGGTTTTGCTTTTTCACTTCTTGTGCATTTGTTTCGCTTCCAAATTCAGCACCAAATTGACCTTGTGAACCGCCTTGTGCAGACTGTGCATTTTGCTTTCTCACTTCTGCAGCATTCGTTTCGCTCGCAAATTCAGTACCAAATTGACCAGCAGCACCTGCACCTGCACCTGCTTGAGCATTTTGTTGTCTTACTTCCTGGATGTTCGTCCCAGCAGAAGTTTTGTTTGGCTGTTGATTGAATTTTGCCATTGTTATCACCTCCACGAATTTAATTTAACCATGCTTCGTGGAGATTATCCAAAAAAAATAATTATTTAAAAATAACTTATACGAGTAACGAAATCCCTCCATCAACAATGATGGTTTGACCCCTGATCATGCTTGATTCATCAGATAAAAGGAACATGACGCTATTAACCATATCGTCAATTTCAACCATTCTTCCCGCCGGCGTTTTTTCTTTTGCTTCTTGAAGGAGCTCTTCTCTATTAGGAAAATGCTTTAATGCTTCTGTATCCACTGCACCACCTGAAACTGCATTGACAATAATATTTTTTGCCGCCAATTCTACTGCTAAATATCGTGTCAATGCCTCTAAAGCTGCTTTTGATACACCCACTACAGTGTAATTTTCCAAATAACGAATCGAACCTAGAGAACTGATGCTGACAATTTTCCCACCGCCGTTTCTTTCCATCAATTTTGCTGCTTCTTGGGCACAGAATAACAGGGCTTTACTATTAATATTTAACGTCCAATCCCAATGTGACTCTTCAAGTTCCATTACAGGACGCTGCACCCCTGAGGCGGCATTATTAACAAATACGTCTAAACGACCAAATTCCTGTTCAATTTGAGCAAACATATCTTTAATTTTAGCAACATCACCCACATTGGCTTTTACAATTAAAGCCCTTCTGCCTAGTGCTTCAATTTGTTCAGCAACCTCAAGGGCAGACTTTTTACTTCTTGCATAGTTAATGACAATGTCATATCCTGCTTCGGCTAACCTGAGTGCTGTTGCCTTGCCAATTCCTCTGCTGCTTCCAGTAATTAGAGCTACTTTTTGTGTCATTTTCCCTTATCCCCTCTTTATGCAAGTAATGTTTCTATTTTATCTTTTATAGGTATAGAAGACAATTTATATAAAACACTAATGGCAAAATAACTTTTGGGAGGAAGATAAGGTATGTATGGTGGACGTGATATGACAGAGCTTTCCATGATGGCGAAATCTGATTGGCAGGATTCGGAGCTTGCATTTTTTCATCATTCATTGCAGCAAATTGCCCCCTATTTAAATAGTGAGGGGCAGACAATCCATCGAGAAATAATTGAAGAGATTGAAAACCGTGGCGGGATAAAGCGTTAGAGCATATAGTAGAAATTGACCGCTGCAAAAAGGCGGCGGTCTCTTCTTTAAAAACTTTGATACAGTTTAAACATCTTTTGATATGGAACGGGGAAAGCATATGCTTTCATTTCATCAAAAGAAACGAGCTTCCACTCAGCAGTTTCCTGAAATTTGGCGTTAATTGTCCCTGTGTATACATTCATATTCCAAACTAGATGTGAAAACACATGGTCAACTTGACCGATAATCTGCTCAAGGTTCATTTCTACGTTAAGGGTTTGTTTAAATAGGGTAACAACCTGTTCCCGATCGTTTTGCATGGGATGATGGAGCTCAATAGTGGGGAATTCCCATAAATTCGCGAGCAGCCCATTTGCTGGCCGCTTATGAATGACTATTTTTCCCGTTATATCAGTTAAAATTGCTGCAGCTAATTGAACATCACGAGATTTCGTTTTTTTCGTTTTTATTGGCAGTTCATTTTGAACTCCTTCAAAAAAAGCTTTGCAATGATCCCGCACCGGACATAATAAACAAGAAGGTGAAGTAGGTGTGCAAATTAATGCGCCCAATTCCATTAATGCCTGATTAAATGAAGATGGATCTTCATGTGAGATTAATTCTCTTACTGCATTTTCAAAAACCTTCCGTGACGAAGATTTGGCAATATCTTCCCAAATGGAAAGAATTCGCGATAAAACTCTCATTACATTTCCATCTACAGCAGGCTCTGGGATTCCGTAGGCAATGCTTAAAATTGCACCAGCGGTATATGGACCGACCCCTTTCAGTTCGGCAATCTCCTTTGGATTATTTGGCACTTCCCCATTGTATTTCTCCTTTACTTCCTTAACAGCAGATTGGAGGTTTCGTACTCTTGAATAATATCCAAGCCCCTCCCATGCCTTAAGTACTTTATCTTCGTCAGCTTCAGCCAAATCATCGATTGTCGGAAACCAGTCAATAAAACGATTAAAATAAGGAATGACCGTATCTACTCTTGTTTGCTGCAACATAATTTCTGAAACCCATACCTTATAAGGATCATTGTCTTTGCGCCATGGTAAATCACGTTGTTCATTTCTAAACCAGGAAATTAAATCATTTTGAAATGCAATTATGTTGATTTTTTCTAAAGTTTCTTGTTCAATTAACATAACTTTTATGCCTCCAGTTTGTTAAACAATGCAAGAATAGGAAATATAATAATAAGACATATTCGTTTTACAATAATCCAATTTGTTTATTTTGACAAGAACTTATTAAAGGAGGATTTTCCTTTTGGATACTGGAACTCATGTTGTCATGGGCATTGCCCTTGGCGGTCTTGCAACTTTAGATCCATCCGTCGCCGCTAGCCATGCTACTACAACTAGCGTGTTAATTGCCACTATTGCCGGTTCACAAATACCAGATATTGACACTGTATTAAAACTAAGAAATAATGCGATCTATATTCGTAATCATCGTGGGGTTACCCATTCCATACCAGCCGTAATTTTATGGCCGCTCCTCTTAGTAGCTGTCATTTTTCCTTTTTTTCCGAACGCCAATCTATTGCATTTATGGGCTTGGACGTTTGCAGCTGTGTTCATCCATGTATTTGTTGATATCTTTAATGCCTATGGAACTCAGGCGCTTAGACCCTTTTCATCAAAGTGGGTGGCATTAGGGGTCATTAATACGTTTGATCCGATCATTTTCGGAATTCATATCATAGGGATTTTTATTTGGATTTTAGGGGCAAACCCGGGTGTTACCTTTTTGCTGATGTATGCTATCATCATCGCCTACTACATTAGGCGCTTTCAAGCTAAGAAAAGGGTTATGGTTGAGGTAAGAGCGATCATTCCCGATGCCACAGAAATCATTATTGCGCCAACAATGAGATTTCATCAATGGAGAATTGCCGCCATGAATAAGAAGCAATTTTTTGTCGGGAGGGCTATTAAGGATAAAGTGGAAATCCTAGACCGCTTTAACCGTGTACCAGTACCAAAAACACCTGTAATTGAAGCAGCCAAAAAGGATAAGAATCTTTCAGCGTTTTTATCTTTTTCTCCTGTCTACCGCTGGGAAGTCGATGAGTACAATGATTTTTACGAAGTTCGGTTTATTGATTTACGCTACAGGAGTAATGGCCACTACCCGTTTGTTGCAGTTGTTCAATTAGATGGTGACTTAAATCCGATCAGTTCGTATACAGGGTGGGTGTTTAGCGAAAAAAAATTAAGGAAAAAGTTAAGTATTATACCCAGTTAAAAAGCTTTTGTTTTACCATTTTCTTATAACATATCCCTCATTAAAAGCGCGAATACTATGGGAACGTGGTAAGCAATGAAAATGCTTTGCTTTTCACGTTTTTCTCATTCCCTACATGGAGGTACAACATGAGAAATAAAGAAACGAGTTTCCCTAATCAAAATAACAACAAACTTGAGGGAGAGCCAAGAGCGAAAGCAGAATATGCTTCAAAAAGAGCCAATGGGACAATTAATACCCATCCTCAAGAGCGAATGCGTGCTTCTGGGGAGCGCGATGACGAATCGCCACAATATTAAAAAAGAAAACAAACCAGAGGAAAAATTCTCTGGTTTGTCTCTTTATTTTAACCCCTTTAATAAGGAGATCGGAAGTGCTTCTTCTTTTCCATCACCCTTAAGCCGGTAGCCCCAGGCAAAAACGCCATTCAGATAATCAATTTTAAAGTATTGGCCAGGATCCCCTTCAATTTCATAAATTTCCCCAGGTTTAAATGAGTCAGGATTTGTTAGATATGCCTTTGCCATTTGTACCTTTCTTTCAAGGACAGCAAATTCATTTACCATTCCCAATTGTTCGGCTTTCCGTGCCTTTTCTTGAAGGGTTGCAATTTCTTGTCTTAATTCATGTTCCGACATTACACTGTAGCGTTTCTCCTGCTGCATCACATTCACTCCCATTTACCTTTTAATTTTAGTATAGTAATATTTGTACAATTAATAAAGGTATAACTTAAAGGAGCATACAAGATGAAAACAATCATTATTACCGGTGCCGGTTCAGGATTAGGGAAGGAACTAGCTCTTCTTTTTTCACAAAAAGGCTATCACCTCATGTTAACTGGAAGGACAAGCGAAAAATTAATTGCAGTAAAACAGGAAATAGAAAATGCGGGGGGAACGGCCGATATTCTTACCTTAGATATCCGAAACACTGAAGATGTAGTGAATAAGATACAGGAAATAAGCAATTCATATGAAATTTATGGTTTGGTTAATAATGCGGGGATTGGACATTTTGGTCCATTTACGAATATGAATGAGCAGCAAATTAGCGAAATGTTAGATACAAATGTTTTAGGAACCATCTTGATGACAAAGGCGATATTACCCGTTCTTGAGCAGAATCGCAAAGGGCAAATTATGAATATTATCTCCACAGCCGGTTTGCGTGGGAAAGTGAATGAAGCTGTGTATGTTGCGAGCAAATTTGCAGTCAGGGGCTTTACCGAAAGTCTGCAAAAAGAATACGAGGGCAGCGGCATTAAGTTTAATGCGGTATATATGGGAGGCATGGACACCCCATTTTGGGATGAAAGCGACCATATTAGAGATAAATCCCGCCTTCGATCAGCAAAGGAAATCGCAGAAATCATAATAGGTCAGATGGATCAAGCTTCGATTATAATAGAAAGCAAAAACTCATGACGCTTTATGTCATGAGTTTTCTATTTCAGTTAAGAACCGATCAATCAAATCCATTGGAAAACCTTTACGATACAAAGCCTGTTTCATCTTTTGTTGATACTCATAACCAGTGAATTGGGAAAATTTCCGATGCGCCTTTTCTCCTTGAAATCTGATGGCTTCCATTTCCTCATCAGCTTCTTTGGGTACATCTGTTTCATTAATAGCAATTGTAATAACTTCAAGGGAATATCCTTTTCTTCGCAGTACATTTTCCAGCTTTTGTTTTTGAATTTTTAGCGATTCCCTTGCATTCTTTTGGAAGAACTTTTTACTTATTTTAGCCGCTTTTTCAATCTGCTGCTCTAATGCGAATTCTCCTAACGCGTGTATGAGAATATTCTCTTCAATTCCCTTTTCCTTTAATTCCATTTTGATTACATTAGGCCCTTTATCTGTCGTATTGGCTAGTGTCCTTACGAAAGCTAAAGCAAATTCCTCATCATTAATGTATTTTTGGGCTGTCAATTTATGTATGACTTCTTCGATGATTGGTTCGTCCATGTCTTTTTTTTCAAGGTAATCCATTATCTCTTTCTTAGATCTCATTCTTCTAGCCAAATAATTGACGGCCAGGTTGTAGGCCTTGCGAATATTATCTTGATACTGAATTTCCAAGAAAGAAAAATCATCAAGTTCCATTCCTTTTTTTAATTGAAATTTGATTAATACATCGCTGTCGACACTAAAAACAAATTCTTCACCCTTGCCATAATCCATAAACACATTAAAACGATCTTGATTCTTCTGCTGCGTGGTGATTTTTGTAATAACGGCCATATCATTCACCTCAGAATTACTTTACCATAATTTTCACAGCAAGTTCGATTAAAAAAATATATTTTCCTCCAATCAGTATCATTCTTATCCTTAAAGGTAAAAATGGAAATAAGTACATAAAGTGCTTTTTATTTTTTACCACTTAGCTTGATGACGATTGACAAAAAATTGTTGAAAGGAATGAGCAAAATGGCGGAAAAGAAGAAAAAAGATAAGGATAGAGGGAAATACACCTTATCCAGCATGCAGGAAGTATCCTATCAGCGGGAGTTTAAAATGGCGGACCGTGCCGGCGGTTTTCATGACAGAAAAACGAAGCTATAAATTGATTTAAAGATTTTTCCATTTATGAACCTCTTTCTACATGTAAAAGCTAGTAAAGGGAGCATTTTCAGCTCCTTATCGTTTTTATAATGAAAGGGGTTATTCTAATGGGTCGTTCAAGAGGACATAAAAATCGTGATAAAAATAAAGGGTCACTTCCACAAGTGCCGAAAAACATGAAATCTGATGGAATCGATGTGGAGTATTCACAAGAATTAGCCGATAACGCAGATCTTGAGGCACAAGCTCGTGCCAATGCTGCTAACCAGCGCGTTAAAAATCGCAAAAGATAAGAAATCTTTTTTAGAAAGAAAAGCGCAAGCTAATTCAGTTTCTATAAAAAAATAAGAAGCAGGTTTGCCCTGCTTCTTAAACTTTTAAAAGGGGGAAATATGTTTATTATTTCGAGCTCTAAAGAGAGGTTTCCGCTTTATAAGCGATTAGAACTCGTTATTGCTATTGATTGATATTGACGCCTTTTACATGACCTTTTTTGAAATATCCTTTGATAAATGGTACTGCATAGCGGTCAAGTCCAAAAAGGTATGCTCCAGTTCCTGCGAATAACAGGATCATTGCTGCTGTATAAAGAATTGGGTTTGTGCTAGTTGTTCCTGCAAGCATAAAGTTTAAGTTCATAAAGGCTCCGGCAATTAATGCTGGGATTGTAGCTAAACCGACGATTAATCCTAGACCAACTAGTACTTCTCCCCAAGGAATTAAAACGTTAAATATTTGAACATTCGGGATCGCGAATTGTTGTAAGAAATCTGCGTACCAGCCTTGTACTGCCGGGTGATCTCCTGTTGCATTTGCCAGTGCTCCTTTTAAGAATCCACCTGCGTCAAATCCACCTGTTAATTTATGATAACCTGCTTCAATCCATTGTAGTCCAAGCCAAACTCTTAAAACTGTCCACACAACTGCTGCTTGAGGGGTTTTGAACCATCTCATCACAATCATCTCCTATTATATATTGTGAAATTATTCACAAATTGTTATAAAAAATAATTTCTTTTCCCCTTTTCGACTAGGGGAGATCAGCTAGCTGTTTCCTGTAGCGAAGGTTTGTGAGTAATTTCACTATCTTCTCTACACTTTTAATATACGCTCACCTTACTAAAATGACAATGGTTTTCACAGTTTCTTAACATATTAATGTTAGAAAATTGAATAGAATGTGAACTTAAACTTTATGTTTATGTTAGAAATGTAAAAGACGGCATCTGAGTGTTTATGCCGTCTTTTTATCAATGATTCCTGTTATTTTCCTTACGATTATTTTATGAGACAATCGTTTGATAATCTTCCAAATATCCGACCAAATTACCCCACCCCATCAAATCCTCATTAGATATCTTCCAAGTATGTTGTTCAGGGTCTTGGCGAATGACAGCAAAATGACGGGGATCGGTAGAATAAATAAGAAAACCTTCTTGTTTACAATCCTCAATAAAAAAGTAATCTTCTGACCGGTTTACCTTTTTAAAACGGATATAATAAAATATCTCTTTTCTAAACAGTAAAGTTGCCCCGGCAACTGTATCCGTAATGGAATTTTTAGTACCATTGACATGAATCAACGCTTTTTTATTTTTAAAATAAATATAATAAGAGCTCTTTCCGACAATTGCAACATTGTTATCCGTAAATGCTTCCATTGCACTGGTAATATATTCAGGCCCGTAATAGTCATCATCATCAAATTTTGCAATGTAGTCATACCTCGCGTTCATTACGCCAAAATTCAAGCAGTCACCTAGAGTAGCTTTTTCATGCAGTTGAAATACCTGTACATTCTGATAGTTCTTTGCCTTTTTGATCCAAAGATCAATATCCATCGAATCCTTATTTAAAATAATGATTAACTCTTTATCCTTCCAGGTTTGCTGTTGATAATTTTTGAAGACATTATCAATACACTCTTCTCTGATTGTACACGTGATAATGGAAACCACATTTTCACCCCTTAAATGGTTATGAATCAATTACTTGTTTTAAAAAGTCCGTTAAATGAGGATAGTCTTTCAAATTATTTACCTCATTAAGCAGCTCTTTCCGGCCATCTGTCCCAAAACCTGCGGCCCCCAAAATATTGACCAGGGGTATATCGACTTGGAGCATCAAAATGATGGTTTCCAAGATGAGGATGAATTTTTCCTGAAAAATTTGAAAGTGATCAGACTTCGATTGTTCAAACAATTTATAGTTTCTTAAGATCTTGTTCATGGTCAATAAATCTGTAAATCCCGAAATCTCGAGTCCCAGAATAAGAACATCGACATCATGATGTTTTACGGTAAATAGGCCAAAGTTGGCAATGGTCTCTTTCCACTTGTTTTTACCCACAGGATGCTCCTGATGGTAAGTGGTCAACTCTTCACTGACAACATATTGGGCACCCATTTTGTATAACCGGTAGCCTAATTCCCAATCTTCGTAACCGTAATGGCAAAACTCCTCGTCAAATACACCTGCATCCGCAATCAATTCTTTTCGTATTGATACGTTCCTTGTTAGAAACCCCATCCATGGAAAAGCAAAACCTTCTAAATCAGCATTAAAATTTTTTGTTATTTGCCGAAACCATGGATATTCTTTATATGCTATATCCTTGTAAGTTTTCCTTACTAAATCATCTTTATCTAATAATGGATACGGTTCATGAAGCCAATCCTTACAAACTTGAAACCTCTGATATATCTCTTGGTTTTTTTCTGTCAGGTAGGCGATTCTGTTTACTTCTTTTTTAGAAAATTCCGGAAACACACATGAATATAATATTTTGGAATGTAAGCCCCCTGATAAAATACGGTTATGTTTCGATTGGTGAAACTTATAGTGCTTTTCAACAAAATCATGTTCTGTGATCATTTCTGCATCGATAAAAATTAGAATGCTCCCCCTCGCTAAACGAATACCTAAATTTCTCCCCTTTGCTCTTCCAAGCTTTTTATTACTATGGATATATTTAAAATGGTATGGTGGGGAATAGCCTTTTAGTTTTTCTTCCGTTTGGTCTGTCGAGGCATCGTTTATTAGGATTACTTCCATTTTTTCAGGATTAAAGGTTTGAAGTTCAAGTGAATAGAGGGTAAATTGATTTAATGGGTATTTATTATACGATGGAATAATAATGCTGACTTCGATTTCTTGATTGTTTTTCTTTACTGATGAATCTGCATTATTACTTTTTTGAGAATCTTGCTTTATCACTTTTTGTATAGGTTCATTCTTAAAACTATTTGACCATTTAAAGCTATTACCTAACATGCCGCACCTCTTTTTTTTCAATGAGAAAACTGGTCCAATTGGTCGAGCTTTTACACAATATGAAATCCATTTAATTTTGACTAAACTTGAGCCCAGTATTGATCATTTCGTTAACTATTTTGGTTTAGAGTAGAAAAAAAAGAGCTCGGAAGCTCTTTTTGGAAAGGTCGATATTTCTATAATACTGTTAACACTGGCGGTTGTTGAGCTGGTGCATATTCTCCCAGAATTGGGTAATAGACTAAAGGCGCATGTTGGCATGTAATCTGTTCCAGATCATGCTTTGCTGCCCTGAGGATAAATGTCTTTTCAGCTAATTGCTCGACCTTCGTTACCAATGAATTCGTTTCTATATAGCTTAGTCCATGCACTAACCAAACCTCTTTAATTAGGTCCTTTTTTAAATTGCCAGTTGAAACTTTCTCCGATGTGAGGCTTCTTTTTGCTGGAGGATGTTGACTGACATAGACTAAATCTTCAATAACAGCACTTGCTGTTGGAAACATTCCAGCCCCTGGTCCTTGAAGCGTAATTTCACCCACAATGTCTGAATGGATATGAACAGCATTCTGCACCCCTTCTACATGATAAAAAGGATGCTCCCCACAAACAAGGACCGGTTTAACGGTTGCATGAATCTGATTTTCTATTTTGTTAATTTGGGCTATATGTTTAAACCTTAACTCCGCATTTTCGGCGATATCAATTAATTCACTCGTTATAGAAGTAATCCCTTCACGCTCAACATCCTGCCATTTTGGTTCTGCTCCAAAAGCAATCCTGCTGAGGATCATCGTTTTATAAAAGGCATCGAAGCCTTCCACATCATTGGTTGGATCAGCCTCAGCAAAGCCATTCTCTTGAGCTAATCTTAGTGCCTTTGCAAATGGCTGCTTCTTCTCGCGCATTTCGGTCAGAATGAAATTGGAGGTTCCATTAAGGATTCCTTGAACCATCTGTATACGATTAATTTTTAATAATTGTCTAAGTGTTTGAATAACCGGGATTCCCCCTGCTACTGTTGCTTCAAATCCAACCGATACATTATTTTCTTCTGCCAGCTCAAGCAGCTCTTTTCCATGATGGGCAAACATTTCTTTATTCGCTGTAATAATGTTACAGCCCTTTTCAATTGCCATTTTCAAAAATGAAAAGGTTGGTTCTGTTTCTACAATAGCTTCGATGACAATATCAAGCTGTGGGAGGTTTAGAATTTCTGCAAAGTCCGTAGTAACTAGAATCTCTTTATTAATTTCTCTTTGCTTCTTCTTGTTTTTTATTAACACTGCTGCAACCTCTACTTTTTTCCCCAATTCAGCCCTTAACTCCTCTGCATGTGATTGGATTGTCTTATAAACGCCTTCACCAACAGTTCCAAAACCCAGGATTGCCACTTTTATTACATGCATATTAATCCACCCCTCAAGTCATTAGAATTTTTATAAACGCAAAAAACCCTCTTCCATAAGAAGAGGGCTATAATCCTCCTCTTATCTTTCAGGTTAAAAATAACCTGCAGGAATTAGCACCTTTTCAAGGAATACCTTGAAGGTTGCCGGGCTTCATCGGGCCTAGTCCCTCCGCCGCTCTGGATAAGAGTATATATTTATGCGTCACAATTTAATTATTAGAATCCATTTTAGTCGAAACAATTTGAAGTGTCAATAAATTCCGAATCCACATCTAAAACATTTTTTAAATTAGGACTTCTTTTTTACTCACTTGTCCAATAGCCTAATCTATCACCATATTTACAAATTAATAAGGTTGATCCATCCTCAAGTTGGGTAAGCATAATTGGTTCGACATCCTGACTAATTATTAGTGATGGTCCATACCATGGATATCCTTTTTGGTTATTGTCCCTCCACCATAACCCTACCCCCCCTGAGGCTAATTTACATACTACCTCAAACCTTCCTGAATCGGTTTCATTCCATACCGGGGTACCAGTTACTCCTTTTGCAAAGGTTTCACTCTTGTACCATTTTCTTGTTCTTGGATCTTTCCAATAATGTATCAGGAAATTACCAGATCTTACGATTAGCTCCTCATTTCCAAAACTACTAGTAATAGGTATTGATGGCATAAACGCTTCCGGATTACTTTCATACCATGGAAAGCTTTTACTTCGATATCTTTTTGTACCATACTCTGATCCATGATGCTTAATAAAATTTCTAGCCAAATCTTTATTATCACGGTTAATTGGATGGAACAACCAACTTTCATTAATCTCATTAAGGCTATATACTATTTCATCTAAAGTAATGTATGGACGGTAGCGAATCACCATCTCGTCTGTTTTGTTTGGATAACTTTTGATCCGGAATCCCAATTCCTTTGCTATGTTAACAAAAAAGATTTCATCTGATCCGAAAGATATCGTTTTTAGCAGTGCACTTTTTAGCTTATCCTTTCTTTTAGGGTGAAGTAAGGCTTTAACAAGCGATTTGTTGAAAACTTGACCAACGTTGAAAATTCCATAGAATGGGTTTACATTAAATAAATTCTTCCATCGATTTAAATCCTTCTTTAGTTCATTCCCAATATACCAATCTTCTTCAGGTATACGGAGTTTTACTGCCATATAATCGGTATCTCTCATTTGTTTCTCTATGAAATCTTCATATCCTCTTTTAATAAATAATGCATCAGAATCAATATTTATGAGGTACTCGTAATCCACCCCCATTTCCTCGAGCCATTCCATTGTCTCAAGAAAATAAATGGTCGTGAATCCCCGTTCCAACTTTCGGCTGGAGGGACATACAGGGACACCTAGATTATCACAGAGTGCTTGGTCACCTCCACCATTGTACAGAACCATCGTGCTATTTGGACAATAGTTTCTAACATTATCAATTAAGTCTTTTACCAGCTCCCGCTGTTCATGCACGAGAATCATAAAGCAAATTTTACTTTTAGAGGAATTCGGAACACTATTAAACGTTTCAAGCTGGAGGGATTGATTCTTAATGAAAGAATCATCACGTTCTTTAATTATTTTTAACGTTTCATACTTATTGCCGCTCGCAGAAATATACCGATTTAGCAGCTTCTGGTTATTATGGTTTGTATCAGTGTAAGCAGGTGGGTGCCACAAATGAAATAATCTACCTTCACAATTCACGAATTTTCCGCAAAGTGTATTGACCGCATGGGAAAAGGCATCATCTTCGCCTCCCCAACCAATAAAACGTTCATCAAAGCCACCTGCTGCTTCGAAATTTGCCCGCGGAATAACATTTAATTTTCCGGCAAAACCTTCATAGATCCAGTTTACTTTTATACATTCATCTATCCCAACACTTAGTGGCCACTTAGGCTGTTTTCTAAGCAGGTATTTTGTTGCTTGCTTAGGAATATCGTATATTTCTGTAAAAGGGACAACCCATGCTGCTTCTTTTAGTAATTCAATCGCATTTATTATAATTTCAGGGTCGTAAACAATATCCGCATCAGCTATAACAAAAATATCCTTCGTAGCCTTTGTTGCTGCTTGATTTACCGCTTTTGCTTTATTAATTTCACTGCCATTGTAAAGCCCTAAACATAATTCGGCATCTGGCATTACTGTCGCATAATATCTTTTTATCCATTCGAACGCCTCTTCTCTTGGACCATGGTCCGTTTGAAAAGGAATGATAATTGAAACATTTTCAAACATACTCAATCTCCCTTTTCTTCATTTGTTAACCTTATTCGTTAAATCATAGTTTCAAACAATAAATTTGCTTAAAACATGTCCAATATAAAACTGACCAATCTCAAATTTATGGATGTGGCCGCCATGAATAAGGTGTTTTATTGATTTCTTAACAGACATGTACTTCATCATATGTTCAATATAGAGATGATGATTGGGGAAAGAGTCTATTTTTTGGGAGGATGCGTTTTTAGATGATCCTTGCTTTTAATTGAATTCATTATAAATATGGCCATTTTTCATTAATAATAAAGCCCGCCAAATAGCGGGCATTTAAAATCTATTTATTCTTGAAGTTTTCCTTCAGCCAGCTTAATTTGCTTCATCACCTGTTCAGGAGCTGTTCCGCCAAAGCTATTTCTTACGGCAACTACATGCTCAGGAGCTAATACTTTATAAATATCTTCCTCAAATAATGGACTGAAGCCTTGATATTCTTCGAGAGTTAAATCCAGCAAAAATTTATTCGTTTGAATGGCATACAAGACAGTTTTTCCAATCACTTCATGGGCTTCACGGAATGGTAACCCTTTTCGTACTAAGTAATCGGCAATATCCGTTGCATTGGAAAAGTCTTTATTTATGGCTTTACGCATCACAGCTTTGTTTACTGTCATCGTTTCGATCATAGGTGCTAATAGCTTTAATGAGCCCTCGATTGTTTCCACCGTATCAAACATGCCTTCTTTATCCTCTTGTAAATCCTTGTTGTAGGCGAGTGGCAGGCCTTTTAGCACTGTTAACAATCCAATCAAATTGCCATAAGTCCGTCCGGTCTTTCCTCTAAGCAATTCCGGCACGTCCGGGTTTTTCTTTTGCGGCATAATACTTGATCCTGTGCAGAACGAATCATCCAACTCTACGAACTGAAACTCCTGGCTTGACCAAATGACTAATTCCTCAGAAAGTCTCGAAATATGTGTCATGATGATGGATCCAATTGATAAAAATTCGAGAATAAAATCGCGATCGCTAACAGCATCCATACTGTTTGGATACACCGTTTCGAATCCTAGCAGCTCGGCTACCCGTTCACGGTTAATAGGGAAGGTCGTCCCTGCCAAGGCACCGGAACCTAGCGGGAGCCAATTAATCCGTTTTAAAGAATCTAGCATTCTCTCTTTATCACGTTCAAACATCCAAAAGTATGCCATTAAATGGTGGGCAAAGGAAACCGGCTGGGCCCTCTGCAAGTGCGTATACCCTGGAATTAGCGTTTGAATATTTTCTTTCGCCTGGTTGATTAGTGCCTGCTGGACATCTTCCAGCAACGTAATTAGCTCAGTCGTTTTTGTTCGTAAATAAAGATGCATATCGGTTGCCACTTGGTCATTCCGGCTGCGCCCCGTATGGAGCTTGCCGCCAACAGGTCCTATTTTTTCAATCAAAAGTTTTTCAATATTCATATGAATATCTTCATCTTCTATTAAAAACTCAACCTCATTATCCTCTACCATCTTTTTAATTGATAGAAGGCCATCCTTAATTTTTATGGCATCCTCCACTGGGATGATGCCACATTCACCTAGCATTTGGACATGTGCAAGGCTGCCGGTGATATCCTCTTTTGCTAGTTTTTGATCAAAAGAGATGGAAGCTGTGAATTCTTCCACCAATTTGTTCGTTTCTTTTGTAAAACGTCCGCCCCATAGCTTAGACATATGATTTTCCCCCTTCAAACTGGGCTATTTTTAGTATTTTTAAATTTTATCAGCGAATTTTAAGTGTTTATCGGCGAATCCGTCCATTTTATCGGCGAATCGCAAAACATCATAAATTAGAAGGCTTTTATTATGCATGTGGCCCCCGAAATTTAAGCTTCGGGGGCACTCTAAAAATTATTTATTTTAGGACCGATTCTTTTTTATTAACCTCTGAATAAACTTTTGTCGGTAATCCCCACAATTTAATAAAACCAACTGCCGCATTATGATCAAAGGCGTCGCCTTTTGCATAGGTTGCTAGTTCCTCGTTATAAAGGCTATACGGTGATTTTCTGCCGACAACGGTATGGTTCCCTTTATGAAGCTTGACACGAATGGTACCGGAAACGGTCGTTTGCGTTTCATCAATAAACGCGTCAAGGGCGGATTTTAGCGGTGAATACCAGAGACCTTCATAGATAACCTTCGCCATTTGCTGTTCAACCTGTGTTTTAAATTGAGTAACCTCACGTGTTAAGGTTAAAAACTCTAATTCCTTATGAGCATTAATTAAAATTAACGCAGCTGGATTCTCATACACTTCACGTGATTTAATGCCTACTAATCTATTTTCTATATGATCGATACGGCCAACCCCATGCTTACCGCCAAGCTCGTTTAATGTTTCTATTAATTGTACTAATGGAAGCTGTTCGCCGTTCAAAGCAACAGGAACACCTTGTTCAAATTCAATTTCCACATATTCTGCCGCATCCGGTGTTAATTCAATCGGATTCGTCCAATCAAATGCGGCTTCCGGTGCCTCTGCCCACGGATCTTCAAGCACTCCCGCCTCACAGGCACGTCCCCAGATATTGGCATCAATCGAAAACGGATTGTCTAAATCAACAGGAATCGGAATTCCATTTTCCTCTGCATAGGCTATTTCTTCATCACGGGTCATCCCCCACTCACGAACTGGAGCAACCACTTTTAAACTTGGATTTAACGCTTGAATTGACACTTCAAAACGAACCTGATCATTCCCTTTTCCAGTACAGCCATGCGCAACAGCTGCGGCTCCCTCTTTTTCCGCAACCTCCACTAATAATTTTGAAATTAACGGTCTGGAAAGCGCTGAGGATAATGGGTATTTACCTTCATATAAACAATTAGCCTTTAAGGCCGGTAAAATATATTCCTTCGCTAACAATTCTTTTGCATCGACGATATAAGCTTTTACAGCACCAACACTTAGTGCCTTTGACTTAATCGCCTCTAAGTCCTTCCCTTCGCCAACATCCAGTCCTAAGGCAATGACATCATAGCCATATTTTTCTTGAATCCATTTAACGGATACGGATGTATCTAAACCGCCTGAGTATGCTAATACAATCTTTTCTTTCGTCATCGGTATTCTCCTTGAGTAAGATATGAATTTTTATTCATTCAATAGAATTATTATACAATTAATCTTATAAAAAATAAAACTATTATGCAAGTAAAAGTTTTAAAATGGCTTTTTGTGCATGGAGACGGTTTTCTGCTTCATCAAAAACGACTGAATGAGATCCATCAATAATCTCCCCGGTAACCTCTTCGCCTCGATGTGCCGGTAAACAGTGTAAGAAAATAAAGTCCTTTTTGGCATGTTGACATAATTCCTCATTGACTTGGAAGCCTTGGAATGCCTCCAAACGCATTGAAGTTTCTTCTTCCTGACCCATACTGGTCCAAACATCTGTTACAATAACATCGGCATCCTTAATCGCTTCGAGCGAGTCATTTGTGACCGTTACCGTACTTCCTGTCAGCTTTCCTGCCTGAATGGCTTTTTCAGTAATTTTTCCATTAGGCAGGTATCCGGCTGGGCTGGCAATGCTTATATCCATTCCTACCTTCACCCCACCCTCCATTAATGAGTGGGCCATATTGTTATTGCCGTCACCTATATAACACAGCTTTAAACCGGCTAATTTCCCTTTATGCTCAAGAATAGTTAATAGGTCTGCAAGCACCTGGGCCGGGTGCTGCAGGTCTGTTAATCCATTTATAACAGGCACAGTTGCATGTTCAGCTAGCTCTTCTACTGATTCATGTGAAAAGGTTCGGATCATGATACCATCAACATAGCGGGATAACACTTTTGCAGTGTCCGAAATACTTTCTCCTCTTCCAAGCTGAATATCCTTCGAACTCAAGAAAATAGCATGGCCGCCAAGCTGCAGCATACCAACTTCAAATGATACCCTTGTGCGAGTGGAAGATTTTTCAAAAATCATGCCTAATACCTTGCCGTTTAAATATGGCTGTGATTTTCCCTGCTTATGAAGTTCCTTTAATTCTTGCGCCACATCCAGCATGTAGAGGATTTCATCAGTGCTGAAATCTGAAATCTGTAAAAAATCTCTCCCCTTTAATTGCATTTTTTTCATTTCACTCAATTTATAGGCTTCTAACATGTTCAACACCTCTTTTTTCTAAATTGTAAAACTCACGGACTGTCCGTACTTCAAAATCAGTTAAGAATTGATTTTCTAAGCTGAGGATCGCTGCAATCGTATCTAGATGTGTAAACAAAGGTAATTGATAACGAACGGCATGTTCACGAATTTGAAAACCAAATTTTTGTTTTTGTCGCCCTTGGTTCGGTATATTGATGACAGCCTTAATTCGCTGGTGTCGGAAAAGTTCATTTACGTCTTTTTCGTCCTTTACTACACATTCAACAGGAATGCCATTGTTTTGAAAAAACAACGCTGTTCCACCTGTCGCAGCCATCTTATAGTCAAGTTTGCAAAGTTCCCGAACAATCGCAAGACTTGACGGTTTTTCTCGATCAGATATGGAACAAAACAGATAATTTTCTTCTGTATTTCCCCCATGAGCAGGAATCGCCTTTTTAAGTGCCGCATGATACGTTGCTCCCATGCCAAGTACTTCCCCAGTGGATTTCATTTCCGGTCCAAGCACATGATCCACGCCCTTAAGCTTACTTGGCGAAAACACTGGAGTTTTAACTGAATAGTAATCGGGCTCAGGAAGCAAACCTTGATGTTCAGATAAATCGGATAACAATTCTCCTAATTGAACACTTACAGCCCATTCAATCATGGGAATCCCCGTTACTTTACTGATAATTGGCACCGTTCTTGATGAGCGTGGATTTACTTCGAGCACTAAAACTTGGTCATCATAAATCACAAATTGAATGTTCATCATACCAATCACTGGTGCAGATTTAGCAATTTTCTCCGCATAATGAATAAGGGTTTCTTTGGTTTTAACTGACATCGATACCGGCGGGAACACTGAAATACTGTCACCTGAGTGAACACCGGCTTTTTCAATATGTTCAAATATTCCTGGAACAACAATGTTGCAGCCATCACTTATGACATCAATCTCACATTCTAGTCCAGGTAAAAATTTATCTACTAATAACGGCCACATTGTGGCATGTGAATTTTTCTCAAGTTGTGAGATATACTGACTTAATTCTTCTTCTGAAAAAATCGTAAACATCGCCTGACCACCGATGACGTACGAAGGGCGGACCAGAACTGGGTAGCCCAGTTGTGCGGCAGCTTCCATTAGTTCCTCTGGTTGTGATACTGTTTTCCCCTCAATATGCGGGATGTATAAATCTTCAAGAAGTTGATAGAATTCTTTCCGGTCTTCAAGAAGATTAATATTTTCGACTGTTGTGCCAAAAATATTAATGCCTTCTTCTTCTAAAGCATGCGCAAGATTAATTGCCGTTTGGCCGCCGAATTGAATCAAAACACCGTCAATTTTTTCTTTTTCAATGACATGAAGAACATCTTCAGCAGCAAGTGGTTCAAAATAAAGGCGGTCGGCAACTGAATAGTCTGTGCTGACTGTCTCTGGGTTGTTATTAATGACAACAGCTTCATAACCTTTTTTCTTGATGGCTTTTGCGGCGTGTACTGAGCAGTAATCAAATTCAATTCCTTGACCGATCCGAATCGGACCTGACCCAATAACAAGGATCTTTTTCTTGTCTGTTGTTTCTACTTCATCGTATCCGTGCCAAGTAGAGTAGTAGTAAGGCGTTACAGCATCAAATTCTGCCGAACAAGTGTCTACCATCTTATAGCCTGGTTTCCAATTGAGTTCTTTCCACTTATTTCTGATTTGAATTTCTGGTATAGTATAAATTTGTGCTAACAGCTTATCGGCAATATTATTTCGTTTTGCTTCTTTCAGGAGTGTTGTGGGAACATTGCTCCATTCATAGGAGGCAAGTTCTGATTCTAACGCAACGATTGAGCTAATTTTGTACAAAAACCATGGGTCAATCTCGGTCAACTGTTGAATTTTTTCAAAAGAAATCCCTCTTCTAAACGCTTCGGCAATAACAAATAGCCTTTGGTCATTTGCTTTTTCAAGCAGTTCAAACAAGGAATTCTCATTTTTAGACTTATTTACGTCTAGGCAAAGTCCGTAAACATTCATTTCCATTGACCGAATTGCTTTGTTTAATGCTCCTTCAAAAGTCCGGTCAATCGCCATGACCTCTCCTGTTGCTTTCATTTGCGTCCCGAGTGTACGGTCTGCCTCAGGGAACTTGTCAAACGGAAAGCGGGGCAGTTTTACCACAATATAGTCAATCGCTGGCTCAAACGAAGCAAAAGTGTTACCTGTTATCGGATTCACTATCTCATCGAGGTGATAGCCAATCGCACATTTTGCCGCCATTCGCGCAATCGGATATCCGGTTGCTTTTGAGGCAAGTGCCGAGGAACGGCTTACCCTTGGATTCACTTCGATAATGTAATATTGATTCGATTCTGGGTGAAGGGCGAACTGAATATTGCAGCCACCGATAATCTTTAGTTCTCTGATTACTTTTATCGAAACGGCTCGGAGCATTTGATATTGGACATCGGTTAATGTCTGCGATGGCGCAACGACAATGGAATCCCCGGTATGAACACCAACAGGATCCATGTTTTCCATATTGCAGACAATGATGCATGTATCATTAGCATCCCTCATGACTTCATATTCAATTTCCTTCCAGCCCTTAATGCTTTTTTCAACTAAAACCTGATGAATGGGACTTGCTGCTAAACCCTTCTTTAGGACGATATCGAGTTCCTCATCGTTGTAGGCAAAGCCTCCTCCCTCTCCCCCAAGGGTATAGGCAGGGCGAATAATTACGGGAAAGCCAATTTCTTTTACAAATGCTGCCCCTTCCTCAAGGCTGTGAATGATAGCTGATTCTGGTATCGGTTCCCCAATTTCAAGCATCAGACTACGGAACTTTTCTCTATCCTCGCCATTTTTGATTGACTCAACAGATGTGCCCAGGAGTTCGACATCGTATTTTTCTAAAATGTTCTGTTCATAAAGCTGAACAGTTAAATTCAATCCCGTTTGGCCGCCAAGGGTGCCGATTACTCCATCCGGTTTTTCTTTTTGAATGATTTGTTCAATTGTTGCAACGTTCAGCGGTTCAATATATACCTTGTCGGCAATGGCTTCATCTGTCATGATCGTTGCCGGGTTATTATTGATCAAAACAACCTCTATTCCCTCTTCTTTGAGGGCAATACACGCCTGTGTACCGGCATAATCAAATTCTGCTGCCTGGCCAATGACAATTGGGCCAGAACCAATGACAAGGACTTTTTTTAAGTTTTTATTTAGCGGCATATACTGTCTCTCCCATTGAAGCTAACTGTTTTACAAAATCTTTTAAAATATATTCTGTATCGCTTGGCCCCGGATGTGCTTCCGGATGAAATTGTACCGTTTGGATTTGATAGCTTTGATGCTTCAATCCTTCTATCGATTTGTCATTAACATTTCGGTAGGTGACATCAAAGACATTCTCATCAATACTCTCGTCAACTACAACATACCCATGATTTTGCGCTGTTATTTTAACCTTTCCAGTGTTTAGCTCCTTAACCGGATGGTTGCCGCCGCGATGCCCGTAAGCCAGTTTAGTGGTTTTGGCTCCATAAGCAAGGGCAATAAGCTGGTGTCCTAGGCAAATTCCGAGCGTAGGGAATTGCTGGCTAACCTTTTTAATTTCCGGGAACCACTTTTTAAGTTCCATTGGGTCGCCAGGTCCATTGCTTAACAGGACACCATCTGGATTCATGGCTTTAATTTTTTCAAACGAAGTATTGTATGGCACAATTGTCACCGCACATTTTTCTTCTAGTAGAGCATTTAGAATAGACTTCTTATACCCAAAATCAATTAAGACAATATGCGGTCCTTTGTTTCTGAAAAATTGTGTCCTCTTTGTTGATACTTTGTCTACCCATAATGGCTGCTTTTCCGATGTGGAAAAGATAGCTTTCTTAGTATTGCTTAAGTATCCTTTGACTGTCCCGCGGCTGCGAATGGTTTTGACGAGGAGTCTTGTATCTACCCCTGCAATACCGGAAACTCCCGCCTGCTTTAGTTTTTCAGAGAATTTATAAATCGATTGATAATGGCTCGGTGTTTCGCACAAATCACCGATTACGACCCCTGATAAGGCAGCTGTAATGCTTTCATCATCAATAGCATTGATTCCATAGTTTCCGATAATCGGATAGCTGAAGGTAATGATTTGGCCGGCGTACGAAGGGTCAGTGATGATTTCTTGGTATCCAGTCATGCTTGTGTTAAAAACTACCTCACCAAGTGAATCTTTTTTTGCACCAATTAGGACCCCTTCAAATACCTCCCCCGTTTCCAAAGTAAGATAACCTTGTTCCAAGACCAGTCACTCGCCTTTCTCTATACTTTGGAAAGTAGTTTCCAATTTGTTCGCAAATTCATTTATTTCTTCTTTTGTTACGGTTAAAGGCGGTAAGATCCGAACAACACTTGTGCCTGCTGTTAAAATAAGAAGGTTATTTGCGATGGCTTTTTGGACGATTTCTAAGGCATTTGTTTCGACAACCAATCCTTTTAGCAACCCTATCCCGCGAACTTCTTTAATGAATGAGTACTTTTCCTTCAGGGCTTGAAGTTGAAGGTCAAGATATACTGACATTTCATTTACCGAGGTTAATAAATTGCTATTAAGTATATGAGTAATAGTTGCCAGTCCTGCCGCAGACGCTAATGGATTCCCGCCAAATGTGCTGCCATGGCTGCCTGGTTCAAAGCCTTTTGCAGCTTCTTCTTTGGCAATGATGGCTCCGATTGGGAAGCCTGAGCCAAGTCCCTTGGCGATGCTGATGACATCAGGCTCGATTCCGAATTGCTCGTATGCAAACAGGGTGCCCGTTCTTCCGATGCCGGTTTGAATTTCATCGACCATTAGCAGGATATCGTTATTTTTACAAATTTGGGCAAGTTTTTTTACCCAGTCAGGGTTTGCAGGAATGACGCCGCCTTCGCCTTGGACTAGTTCAAGTAGTACCGCAGCCGGTTTGATTGTATGAAGTTTATCAAGCGCTTCGCTGTCATTAAACGGAAGGTAGCTGAAACCGGGCATTAGCGGTGAAAAACCCTGTTGGATTTTTTCCTGACCAGTAGCCGTTAAGGTAGCTAAGGTTCTGCCATGAAATGATTGCTCGAAGGTGACGACTTCAGATGAGCCATTGCCTTTAATCTTGTTCGCATATCTTCTTGCTAACTTAATCGCAGCTTCATTTGCTTCCGCCCCGCTGTTGCAAAAAAAGACATGATCACCGCAGCTGTTGGCTGTAAGGAGGGCTGCAAGTTGCTCTTGGTTCGGGATGTTGTAGAGGTTTGAACAATGCCAAAGATTCTGCAATTGTTCTTCAAGTTTTTCTTTTACTGGGTTAGGAACATGACCTAGGTTACAGGTTGCAATACCTGAAGTGAAATCTAAATATTGATTTTCTTGATCATCCCAAACATAGCTTCCTTTTCCTTTTACAACGGTGACCGGGTAGCGCGAATAGGTTTGCATTACCGGTGAGATTTGGGAGACAGGCGTGTTTGTCGCCATTATGCAATCACCTCTTCTAAGACAATTTTTGTTCCGACTGCTTTGCCATTTGTATAATCAAGTAAGCTATTTTTCTCAAAACCGTTGATGATTCCAACCTCTGGTATGTTATGAACAAGCCCGTCAATTGCAGCTTTTACCTTTGGAATCATACCGCCGTAAATTGTTTGATTATCAATCATTTCTTCAATAATTTGCTTAGTTACTTTATCGAGTTTAGTTTTCACACCATCTTTTTCGACTAATATTCCAGGTATGTCACTGATAAAGCATAAATTTGCTTCAAGAGCCTTGGCAATTGCTGAGGCAGCTATATCACCATTAATGTTGTAGCGCTGGCCGCCTGCATCGACCCCAATAGGGGAGATGACAGGAATATAGCCTTGGTTTACAATACCTTCAATCATGTCTTGATTTACTTCGACGACTTCACCGACAAAGCCTAATGCTTTAGCATCACTACTAGGTTTTGCTTTTAACAAGGAGCCATCAACACCGCTTACCCCGATTGCTTTTCCGTCCACTTCAGTAATGTTCCGTACTACCTGTTTATTAACCATCCCACTTAAGACCATTTCGACAATATCTAAAACTTCATGATTTGTTACTCTTAATCCATTTACGAAGGTGGTTTCAACATTTAGGTTTTTTAATAGTTGATTAATTATGGGACCACCGCCATGGACGATAACCGGAACCCATTCACCGGAGTTATTCATCTTCACGATATCTTCATAAAATGTCCTTGGCAGATTATCTAACACACTTCCGCCACACTTAATGACAAGATACTTCACATTTATGCCCCCCTTTAAGTGCGGTAGGACGCGTTGATTTTTACATAATCGTATGTTAGATCGCATCCCCAGGCAGTTGCACTGTAGTCACCTTGATTTAAATTAACATGAATAACGACATTTTCTTTTTCTAAGTAGCCTTTTACTTCTTCCTCAATTATTGGACAAGGCAATCCTTTTTCAAAAACCTTGTATTCGCCTATGGAAACCTCTAATAAGTTAGGCATGATCGGAACCCCACTGTAACCGGCAGCTGTTACGATTCTTCCCCAGTTTGGATCGGTTCCGTAAATGGCTGTTTTTACAAGATTAGAAGAAATAATTGATTTGCCAACTGCTCTTGCTGCCTCGATACTAAAAGCCCCGTCTACTTGCACTTCAACTAGCTTAGTTGCGCCTTCACCGTCGCGGGCAATTTTTTTTGCCAGCGATTCACAAACAATTTGCAATCCTTGTTTAAAAACGTCCCATTCCGGATGCTCTTTAGTAAGTTGATGATTCTCTGCTAGGCCATTCGCCATAACCAGCACCATGTCGTTCGTGCTCGTATCACCATCTACTGTAATCATATTGAATGTTGTATTTGTTACTTCTCTTAAGGCATTTAGAAGGTCCTCATGAGCAATTTCCGCATCTGTTGTGACGAAACCAAGCATCGTCGCCATGTTGGGATGAATCATTCCCGACCCCTTGGATGTTCCTCCGATGCTTACTTTTTTTCCGTCAATGGTAAACCGAACAGCAATTTCCTTTGTACATGTATCTGTTGTTAGAATTGCTTGCTTAAAGTTTTCTTCTTTTTCATATTCTTTTTGCAAAATTAGTTTGATTCCAGCTTTGATTGTTTCCATTGGTAAAAGTTCTCCAATGACACCTGTAGAAGTAACTCCAACTAAATGACTTTGAATATTTAATTCGTTTGCAAAATCCTGTTGCATTTCATATGCATCAACTAACCCTTGCTCACCAGTGCAGGCATTTGCATTACCTGAATTCACAAGGATTGCTTGAAGTTTATTTTCTTTTGCAATACTCTCTTGCGTTACTAACAGAGGAGCAGCTTGAAATATATTTGTTGTATAAACGCCAGCCACCGTTGCCGGTACTTCAGAGACAATATATCCGAGATCGAGTCGTTTTCTTTTAATACCGCAATGCATTCCGCCTGCTTTATATCCTTTTGGCAGGGTAACACTTTCTTCCTCAAGAACAGCGATTTTATTGCTTGATATAGCTTGCATCAATTTAATTTTCCCCCTTTAAATTCCCCTTGTTACTCTGGTAAACTTCCTATCTTGTAAAATGTTATTTAATTTTTTATGGATACATTGGGATGTCTTCAAGTCCTGTTCGTTCATCCCAGCCGTTCATCAAATTCACATTCTGAATGGCCTGGCCTGCTGCCCCTTTTACTAAGTTGTCGATGACAGAAATAATTGTGAGTCTGTTAGTTCTTTGGTCAACATGGAGACCGATATCGCAATAATTGCTTCCAACTACCTCTTTCGTAGATGGGATATTTCCCATTGGTCTCACCCTGACGAAAGGATGTTGTTCATAGAATTGGGAGTACAGTTGTATAACATCTTCTGTTGCAATAATCTCACTTAAATTCATATACATTGAACACATGATTCCACGTGACATTGGAACCAAATGAGTTGAAAAGGTTATGGTAATCTGTTTCCCTGATTCATCTTGAAGGACTTGTTCGATTTCAGGAATATGTTGATGCTCTCCCAGTTTATAGGCTCTTACATTTTCATTAATTTCTGCATAATGAGATGTTAAGGTGAGACCTCTCCCTGCACCAGTTAAACCAGATTTTGCATCAATAATGATTGATCGTTCATCTACAAAACCAGTTTTTATCATTGGGATTAAACCGAGTGTCGTTGCAGTAGGATAGCACCCCGGATTGGCTATTAGATTTGACGATTTAATTTTCTCTGCATAAATTTCACTTAAACCATATGTTGATTGCTTTAAATAATCCTCAGCTGAAGGTGAATGTTTATACCATGATTCATATGCTTCTGAAGATCTCAATCGAAAATCTCCCGATAAATCTATACATTTTATACCTTTATTCAATAGGGTTGGAATTAGCCTTGAGCTCACACCAGAGGGTGTAGCTAAAAACACAATGTCATTATTTTCAACCAATCTATCCGCGTCGAAAGTTTCAAGAGGCTGTGCAATAATGTTTGAGAGATGCGGATAAACATCGCCAATATTAACACCTGATTGGGAATTGGAAACAACTGTACCAACCTCCAGGAAAGAATGTTTTTTTATCAACCGAATCAGTTCGATTGAACCGTAACCAGTACCACCGACAATCGCAGCTTTCATTTCTTCAACTCCCAGGTTCCTTATATAATGAATTATTATACATACATATATATAATTATTCAATAATTAAATGACTTAATTTTTCATTTAAACTGAAAATAACCACCTTTTAATATGAAAACGCTTACATTTTTCTTTATACTATTATTCATTATTTATGCATAATAATAAAAGCTCCTGCTTTTGCAAGAACTTTCGTTTGATACTATTAAAAATTCTTCAAATAAAATATCGCCAGCTGCGTCCGATCCCGTAACTTCAATTTTTCAAGTAGTCCTGTTGTATAATTTCGGATTGTTCCTTCACTTAAATAAACTCGTTCGGCAATTTCTTTGTTTGATAAACCCTCAGCAATCAGCTCAAGTATCTCTAATTCACGAGCCGATAAATCTAGCCTTAATCGAGATTAGCAGGCTGGTTAGAAGCAAATCGCTTGATCTAAGTAAATAGATCATACAGGCAGCCGTTACACCCAATCCAACATACATTCTTTTTAAAATAAAGTCATAGCTGCATAGAGCGAAAAGGATAGAAAAATGTAAATCCATCGTAACGGCTGCACATGTCAGCAACAGCGTTACGATGGTTAGATAAACAGAATCGTAATATCTTTCTTTAAAAATATTAACAGCGATAATCACTAATAAGATTAAGAATGGTTGATAAGCAATATCCTGATAATTAATTAGTTCTAAACTGAGGTAACACATTCATTGGCTCAATTTTCTTTGGCGTATAGGCACTATCCAGCGCCTTCCCCAGAATAAGAATCATAAGAATAGACAGTAAAATAAACGCAAGCATTGCTTTAGCATCTCTTACATTACGGATAAACGTATAGTAAGCAATGGATAAAAATTTCATTGAAATTCTCCACTTCCTTCTCTTAATCTCTTAGTGATCTGCCTGTAAGTGTTAGGAAAACTGATTCTAAGCTTGGTTTTTCTACATTCAAGGACAGGATGTCTATTCCAACTTCTGTCAAAAGGTTGATCACGCGACTGACGTTATGTTCTCCCTTTTTCCCGATCACTTCTAAACTGGTTCCTTTGATGCTGCATTCGCGAATGCTTGAGATCGATTTTATCTGCTCAATAATTGTATAATTGAATGAAGATAATTCGACGAGTAATTTTTCCTCGGTGGAAACGAGCGCGGTAAGTTCATCCTTCGTCCCTTGAGCAATGACCCTGCCATGATTAACGATGGCCACTCGCGTACATATTTCTTCAACCTCTTCCATGTAATGGGAGGTATAGATAATCGTCGAACCCATTTTGTTCAATTCTTTGATTGATTGTAAAATATGATTCCTTGATTGCGGATCGATTCCCACTGTTGGTTCATCCATAATAATGAGCTTTGGATGATGTAATATGGCACAGGCAATATTTAGTCTTCGTTTCATCCCGCCTGAGAATCCCTTTGGTCGATCCTTCTGTCTATCGGTAAGCCCTGTAAATCGGAGTGCCTCGTCGATTCTTTCCTTTAAAAGGTTCCCTCTAAGTCCATAAAGCCGTCCGAAGTAATCCAGATTTTCATAAGCGGTTAAGTCTTCAAATATGGCGATTTCTTGGGGAACTACTCCAAGCTCCCGCTTTACTTCCATTTCATGGCGCTTGATCTCTTTTCCAAGAAACTTTACCTCACCGCCATCATATCGGGTAAGGCTTGAAATAATGCTGATGGTCGTTGTCTTTCCAGCTCCATTTGGTCCCAATAAACCAAAAATTTCACCTTCATTTATCGCAAATGTTATATGATCTAATGCGAGGAAATCTCCATATCGTTTAATTAGATTGTTCACTTCTAGTAACATGTTTCCAACTCCCTTTTTTCGTTTTTCTGATGTAATCATATTCCATTTTTATTTGCTCTTATAGTGACTGGAAGAATAAGTTGATGTGACAAATGTCATATTTATAAATGCAAAAAAGCACTCATCCGAGTGCTTTTTGGTTTATAAATTTGAATGTAAAAGGTTGATTGTCCTCCGTAATTCTGTCACATCAATTTGACCCGGGGCAGATGCTTGCTTTGCCGCTCCAAACGTGAGAGCTGAGCCAAAGACCTCACCAGCTATCCTGCTGACAACCCCTCTGCCGCTCATAGACATCGTAATAATCGGGCGATCTGCATAGTGTTCATACATAGTATTGGTTGCATCCATTAATGTCAGGACATCAGCGGCACAAGTCGGCATGACGGCAATTTTTGGTAAATCGCCTCCCAGTTCCTGTGCTTTCCTTAATCGTGACACAATTTCTTCCTTTGAAGGTGTTCTGTTAAAATCATGATTAGAAATGATGACGAATACGTTGTTTTTGTGGGCGGCATTAATGAATTCTGTAATATCACTTTCATTATTAAATAATTCAATATCAATGAGGTCCACAAGGCCGGTTTCGGCAATTGCCCTGTTTAAGTCAAAATAATAGCAAGGGTTTAATTCCTTTTCGCCCCCTTCTTTAGCACTGCGAAATGTAAAGATAAGCGGTGTGTCAGCGAGAATAGTTCGGATTTCACCAAATGCCTGCTTCACTTTCTCAATTACTTCTACATGTTCGAAAAAATCAACCCGCCACTCAACGATATCTAAATCTATCGTTTTTAAAAACGTGGCTTCTTCCTTTAATTCCAATAAGTTTTTTCCTACCATGGACACACAGATTTTTGGTGCCCCTTCTCCAATTGTCAGACCTCTAACACTAATAGTCTTTTTCATTGGTGGCCTCACTTCTTGATTTCACCATAATGTCAAAATCCACTCTTAGTTTACTTACAATCTCGTTCGCTAAAACTTCTGCATCTTTGTTATCAGTTGCAATTTTTAAGTGATGATTGGCATAAATTCCCTGTCTATTATTAAAGAGATGTTTCATTTCCTCAATTGACTTTCCTTGTAATACAGGGCGGCTATCAATGATTAGATCTATTCGATCCTTCCATCCCTCAAAGGATAAATCAAGAAATATGACAATGGAGGTATCTAAACACAGCTGTCTGATTTCTTGCTGTAAAAAAGCACCACCACCCACAGAAATAACCACCCCTTTTTGTTTACAAATACTCGTAATTAAGTTTCTTTCTTTTTCCCTAAATGCTTGCTCACCAAATTTTTCAAAGATTGCAGTAACGGTAAGTTTATATTCTTTTTCAATTTCTTCATCCACATCAATATATTCTCGATTAAGTTTTTCTGCTAGAAGTTTACCTATTGTTGTTTTTCCTGCACCCATAAATCCGATAAATACTACATTTTTTTCACAAGTATTTTCCAAAGTATTCCCACTCCCGAATGAAAAGAAATCCCTATTTATATTATTTGAGTTTATTCTTTATCTACTTTTTTGACAAGATAAACATCTCCTAGGATTCTGAAAATGTTTAACATTAAATTCTAGGATGCACTTTATTCTTTCAACTTTTTCATGAAAAAACTGCAAATTTAAACATACTATCCGGTATACATGTTTCTCATTTTAAGTAGCATGCGATAATATTTGATAGAAAATTTCAAATTTTATAAACATTGATTTTATAATCGTTCGTTTTATGATACAGTAGTTATGTACATAGAAGTTAACTAGAATAAACTATAGAGAGGTGGTTTATTAATGAAGAAACCGATTCTTGTTTTATCAATTGCTGCTAGTTTCATAATCTTTTCCGGCTGCAGTAGTACCACAACTGGAAAAATTATTGCAGAAACAAAAGTTGGGACTATTACAGAAGATGATTTATTCTCTGAATTAAAAGCAAATTATGGTGATCAAGTAGGAGAAGCACTTCAATCTATTCTTTTAACAAAGATTCTCTCTAAAGAATTTAAAGTAAGTGACGAAGAAGTAGATGAAGCAATTAATAAAGATAAAGAAAAAATGGGTGAGCAGTTCGACCAAGCCATTCAACAAAGTCAATATAAAACATTTGAAAACTATAAAAAAGGAATTAAATTGAGTCTCCTTATGGAGAAAGCAGCTAAGAAGGACTTAAAAGTAACGGATAAAGACTTAAAAACTTACTACGAAACTTGGCAGCCTGAAATTAGAGCCAGACATATTTTAGTCCTTGATGAGGCGACAGCGAAAGAAGTTAAAACGAAACTTGATAACGGCGGGTCATTTGAAAAGCTAGCTCAAGAATACTCAAATGACGAACCAACTGCTATATGGGGCGGTGACTTAGGTTGGTTCAAAGCAGGAGAAATGGTTCCCAAATTTGAAGATGCTGCCTACAAACTCAAGGTTAACGAAATTAGTGATCCAGTGGAAACCGTTCATGGATGGCATATTATTCAATTAACAGACAAAAAAGAAAAAGAGTCCTTTGAAAAGCTTAGAAAAGATCTTGAAAAGAAATATGTATTAGACCATGCAGACCCAAGTGAAATCATTAGTAAGGCACTAAAGAATTCAAATATTAAGGTAAAGGATAATGATTTAAAAAACACATTCGAAACAATTTTGCAAAAAGCATCCGAAAAAGAATCGACAAGTAAATAGAAAGGAAAGAAGATAAAATAGCATTTATCTATCTATTAAATGGGATACTTTTCAAGTATTTCATGGGAGTATCCCATTTTTATATCCAAAAAGGCGCACTAAATTTTAGTGCACCTCATAACACCGCTTATATACTTCTTCCTCCACACTTGAATCCTCTTTATTCTTTATTCTCATAATGGCCTAGTCCCTTAAGGAATGAAGGTAAAGTGTGATATTTATCTCAATTATACTGCATCCTCTTTGTCTTCTATATTTTTAATTTTTTTATCAATCTCTCTAAATCCTCGGTAGATGACAAATGCTGCATAACCCAGCAGCAAAAGGCCTGGACCAATGAGCAAAATAGCAGAACCTTCTCTTGATTGTGCAAAATTTATAAGGTATCCAATATAAGGAAGAGTAAACCCAGAATAAATAGCAACTACATTTTCAGATAGGACAAGATCATTATCTGGAGCATCGTTGTTGTCACCTTGGGTTTCATACAAAACATTTTGCCCACTTTTAGTAACTCCAATAATCCTATGAGTGACTAGGATTTCCTCATTTGATTTGAATGTAATCACATCATCTTTTTTAAGTGTATTTCTCTCTTCCGAGCTTAGTGGTTTTACCCCAATAATAGAACCTGTTAGAAAGGTCGGTTCCATTGATCCCGATAAGACGGTTTTTAGCTGATACCCAAAAATCTTTGCCTCACCTTTAGACGCTTTTGATGAGACGACAAGAAATGCCATTAAGATTAAATTTAAAAATAATACTATTGTAATAATGTTGCTAATTATTTTTACAGTTTTTTTCAAACTTTTTCACCGCCTGATTATTACTTATTATGAGGATTTCACCAATGATTCCGACTGATATTGTTTCCGATGATTTCTATTTTATATTTTCTCCTTTATCTATATTCTCTTCTGATTTCTCAATAAAAGATTTACTAGAGTCATTTCCTATTTCATTAGAAATGTTTGCTTCTTCCTGTTTTTCAGAGCGATCATTATCTGGCGTATCGCTTGATGCGTTTTCCTTAGCTTTAAAATTGACTTCAATTTTCCCACTCCAGAGTTCATGTACACCCTTACCTGGATGATCTTCATCAAAAATCTTAAACATATAATATCCACTTTTGGCTGGTGTAAAAACTAAATCTTGTTCCTGATCTTTTAAAATCGGCTTAAAAGTTAGTGTTTCTGATATCTTATTTCCATTTTTTGGGTTTCCTCTTTCGCTAAAGTAAATCTCATATCTTCCATTCGTCTGCATACTTACCCCGGTGTTTTTAATAGTTGCATGAATATTGGAGCCGTCGAAGCTTACACCTTTTATTTTTAATTTACTGCAATCTTCATGACCGTGATTTTCTGAACAACCGGTATCTTCTATATTCTCCCATATTCCTGCTTGGATCACTTGAGTGACGTTACTAGTATCATTAAAATATGCACTCGTTTGACCAGTAATAGGAACAAATGCCCACAAGAATAAATAGAATAACGCTAAAAGCTTAACAAATATCCAAATTAATTTATTTCTGCTCCAAAATGACCCTAATCGTCCGTATCGTATCGGAACCCCTCCTTCACGGGTTTCATTCTTTTTCTATTTGTTACAATTATTATAAAGAACTATTAAACTTAGTTTATTTCATCAGAATACTTTTGGAAAATTTCAAATTTAGCCATATGTTCTTTATAAATAACGATTTTCATTCGTTTTCTTGAAATTACTCTATTTATCTCAATTTTTTGTATTTTCTTTTAATTAACTAAATATTCTTTCTATGTAGGTGATTTTCCTTAGTCAAAAAATCAATTTGTAATAGAGGTTTCCCTTCCAAGTCATAGTATTTCATTCGGGAATAAGAGATAAGAAGATGTCCCAAATGTTCCAGGGACACCCTCTTACTTTTTTGAAAGATTAATTTACTCCTACAGCAGTGTAAGCGGCTTTTACAGCTTTTACTTCTGCCGAATTACTGCCATATAAGTCTGTAGCAGCTTGAATGGCTGCCTGTCTCATCATACTAAAGTTTGAACTTTGAGTTAAATAAAGAGTTAGAGCACGGTAATAGATTTGCTCTGTTGCTTCTCTCCCTACTCCTTGCACTGTTACACCATAATGAGTGCCTCCATCAGAAATCAGGTATGCCGCCTTATTATTAATACTACTATTGATATGAACGCCGCCACTATCTAAGGTACCGATATATCTCTTACTCCAATGGTCAGGGGAATAACCACTTTCCATTCTTACATCTACAATTTCAGCTGGATTACTCATAGACCGAATCGCAATTTTTTCACTTTTGTTTACAACCACATTTTCGCCAATGAGCCAATCGTCTCTATCAACCATTGCACCAAATATATCTGACATAGACTCATTTAATGCGCCGGATTCATTTCGATAGGTTAAATTAGCTGTATGTTGAGTAACCCCGTGTGCCATCTCATGTGCGGCTACATCCAACGCTGCCGAATAAAATGCTCGTGTTATTCCATCCCCATCCCCATATGACATTTGTACCCCATTCCATGATGCATTGTTCCATTTATCCCCAACGTGTACAGCAGAGATTAATTGCTGCCCTTTATCATCGACCGAATTACGTCCGAATGTATTCTTGAAATAATCATAAACTTTCATTGCATTGCCATGTGCATCTACACTAGCTCCGTCATGAAATGATTTAGACAAACTAGTGACTCGGACATTTTTGCCGCTTGATTGATCATACGTGATGATTCCCTTGCCTCGTGACAGCCCATTAAGTTCATATAATCCATCAATAAGTTGAACATCCAACAGTTGTTTTGTACCAAGTACCCCTTCTCCAAATGCATTGATGTCTTGAGCGGCATTATAATGATCCACAATACTTCCGTTTGTTGCATCAATGAAATAATGCCAGTATCCAACCTTAGGATTACTAGTAGACGCTTTCACTAGATAAGTGTTATAAAACATGCCATCATGTTCATAGATAAACTGCTCCGCATTAATTGGACCATCATATTGGTCTACCTTGCCAATTCTCTTCTCAATCGCTTCTTTAGCAATTTCAATCGCTTCATTTTCGGAAATTGCCGCCTCAGTATTAATATTTTTATCATCTAGATTAGGCACAACCTCTCCAAAGAAGGAAGTAACATTGTCGTTTTTATCCAAGGCTAAGGTGGATTCTGAACCGAATATAGGAATTCCCTTATATTGTTCTACAAGTCTAAAGTGGTGCGTGCCTGTTCCAGTTTCCGCCTTTTCTTCTTTAACTTTAAAATGTTTCTTCATGTCACCTTTTAGTTTGAACTTTTGACTATTCTCAGTGAGGTAAGAAAAGGCAATGTCTCTTTTACTTAACCCTTTTTTCGTTTTCGGTGCCCACGTTTCACCAATGAAGGAAGGAGTACCATACTCGGAACTGTACTGAATCTTTGATTCCTGTGCGCTTGCTGCTGAACCAGCTATAGAAAACGTACCAAGAGCAACGGATAGGACCAAGGTAGAAGAAATCATTTTTTTGTTTAATTTCAATTTTCAATCCTCCAATTTAAAATTTAATTATCATAGTACTCACAGAACTCTTTTCCTGAAATAAGAGGGTGCCCCAAATAATTAAGTTTGAGACACCCCCCTTTTTTGAATAATTAATTAACACCTACAGCTGTATACGCTTGTTGTACAGCTTTAACTTCTTTAGAGCTAGCTCCATATAAGTCTGTTGCAGCTTGAATCGCTGCTTGTCTCATCATGGTAAAGTCTGAGCTTGCTGTTAAATATTTGGATAGGGCACGGTAATAGATTTGCTCTGTTGCTTCACGCCCAACTCCTGAAACTGTTACTCCGTAATGCTTACCGCCTTCAGAAATTAGGTAGGCAGCTTTGTTATTGATACTACTATTGATATGAACGCCGCCACTGTCTAATGTTCCTGTATATCTCTTGCTCCAATGATCAGGAGAGAAACCGCTTTCAGTTCTGACGTCTACAATTTCAGCCGGGTTACTCATTGAGCGCAAGGCTTTTCTTCCATCTTTTATGATTGTTTCTCCGATTAACCATTCTTGATCATTTCTATCAACCATTGCACCAAATATATCGGACATTGATTCGTTTAAAGCACCGGATAAATTTCGATATACTAAGTTGGCTGTATGCTCGGTTACTCCATGCGCCATTTCATGTGCAGCAACGTCTAATCCCCCTGCAAAATTATGATATGCAATTCCATCACCATCACCGTACGACATTTGTCTGCCGTTCCATGAGGCATTATTCCAGTTAGTATTTACGTGAACAGCAGAGATTAATTGTTGTCCTTTATTATCGACTGAATTACGGCCAAAGGTTTTGAAGAAATAATCATAGACCTTTTGTGCATTGGCATGAGCATCTACTGCTGCACCATCTTGGTTAAACAATTTACTAGGACTAGTAACCAGCTTGTTTGCATTCTTTGCATTATTAGTGATGATGCCTTTTCCTCTAGTAGAATCATAGAGTCCATAAACTCCATCAATTAATTGTGCTTCGAAGGCCTGTTTGTTATTGAAGACACCATAACCAAATGTTGTAACTTCCTGGGCAGCATTATAGTGGTCCACGATATTTCCATTTGTGGCATCAACGAAATAATGCCAATAACCTACCTTAGGTTCTACAGTCGATGCTTTTACAAGATACGTATTATAAAACTTACCCTCAAATTCATAAATAAACTGTTCTGCAGTTGCTTCACCATCATACTGTTCAACCTTGCCAATTTTCTTTTCAATAGCTGCTTTTGCTTTTGTAATCGCATCTTCATCCGAGATTGCTGTCACAGTATTGATGTCTGCATCATCAAGACTTGGGACCACTTCACCAAAAAAGGCCTTAACATTATCATTCTCATCAAGTGCTAGTGTTGAATCAGATCCAAAAATAGGGATTCCATTATACTGCTCAATTAACCTAAAGTGGTGAGTGCCTGTACTTTTGTCTGCCTGCTCCTCCGTCACTTTAAAGTGTTTTTTCACGTCACCTTTTAGTTTAAAACTCTGGCTTTTCTCTCCAAGATACGAAAAGGCAATATCTCTCTTGCTTAACCCTATTTTCGTTTTTGGAGCCCAGGTTTCTCCCATGAAAGACGGTGTTCCATACTCGGAATTGTACTTAATGAGGGATTCCTGTGCACTTGCTGCGGAACCGCCTGTAGCGAATACTCCAAAGGCAACAGTTAAAGCCATGGCTGAAGAAATAACTTTCTTATTTGCTTTCTTTTTAACTTTCATATATCTAATCCTCCCTAATAAATATAGCAATTTATTCAATTAGCAATGAGTAAGCATTAAATCCGTTAACAATTTATTACTTATCTTCTCCAGCCATTTGAGAAGCGATAAATGTCCAATCCAGTTTGAGAGCATCCCCTTGGAACACGTTTTGATCTTGACCGTTATCTAGGAACTCAAACTCAACCCACAGATTATTTTCTTCTCCCGGTTTAAGTCCGCCATTTTTTGCAAAGAATGGATCCAAAACAGTCTTTTTCACAACGTCTGGGTCCATTGTTTTTAATTCATAAAGCGTTGTTTCAAAAATAGGCTCATTTTCTTTGTCCCAATTCCATAAGAAATTCACTCTTATATGTTTCCCAAAGTCTTCCGCACCATTGTTACCTTTTGCGTCAGTTACGTTATAAGTTGTATTTAATTTAATGTCCTTTATTTTCAAAGAACCATTATTGACTAAATTAAACTCTCTCAACATTGTATCGCCCGGTTTAATTTCATTTATGTTAATAATCACTCCTGGATTAACAGATAAATCCAATGTGCCTGCAGCAAATGTATTATGCGTTACTTCTGTATCGCTGAAGAATGCATATGTACCCCCGCCAATTAATGATAGTCCAAGTGCTGCTGAAGCCAACCCTAAACCTAATTTTTTCTTAATAGTCACTTTGTTTCCTCCCCTAAATCTTTTATATAAATATTTCCGCCATCCCTTTGTTCCACGAGTAAGGTCCAAAATTTTTTATTTTTTTAATTTCAATAGATCACCTCTCTGTAATGCTAGATTTAATAGCAACTTTAAAAAAAATAAATAGTTACTATTTCGATGATAGGAACAATCTATTTTTTCTTATTGAGGTTCATAATTTTCTTAATAAAGAACCTACATTCTTAGTATAAACTAATTTAATATGTATTCAAACTTGCAAATCTAGCTATTTATCCTTTATTAAGAACATTTTACTTCGTTTTACTAACTAATTCTTCATTTTTCTATATTTTCTAAAAAGTATAATATTATTTCATTAAAACTATCATTACAGGGACCATTATTGGGTTTACTAGCATACCTGTAAGAACTTTATTCCTATCAATTATTTTGTACCGCATATTTTTTTACAGATTTAGTGAGTATTTGTACTTAAAAAAGAACATCCTATTCCTTATCTAATAACCATGGTTACGCCTTAAAATCGAAAGGCGCATGAAAAAATTTCATGCGCCTCCTACTATTCCCGAACACTAGAATCATTGCATCCGGCTCCTCCATATCCATCATCGCTAGGGTGCTATGGAGAAACATTCAGCAACTTATTCATTTACCTAGCAATCTACATTCTATTTGATAGTTCCTCCAACAACCGGCAGCATGAATTCGCTGCTAGTCGGTGTAATGGTAATTTTCGTTCCGGCAGTTGGTCGAATTGTGTAATCGTAATCGCTGACAATCAGAACTAATCCAATCCTGCTGCCAGATTTAAAGACGTAGTCATCCGGCTGCATATCCCATTTAAATGTATATTCTTGATTAGGAACAATCCTTTCTGAACGGTCTGCACTGTTTAGGTTTTGCGGATCCATCCAACCTCGTGTTACAATTGCTGGTTTAGTACCGCTATAATCAACAAGCAGGGCAGTCAAGTTAGATACAGGACGGTCAATGCTTGCTTTAATGCTAACTATAGGAGTGCCACTGATTCGCACATCTTCGGTAAGTGTCGGTGTCATAAACACAAGACGGTTAGGATTATCCAGCTCTGGATTTGTAATTAACGTATCTGCTTTTTTCTTTGGATCATCGGTAATCGTTTTCTTTTCTTGAGGTTTATCAGGAAGCTGCATGCTGCTTAATACCCCAGCAGGATTACCTTGAACAGAATCCAACTGAAGTTTTACAGGAACAGCAGCAGCCTCTGGCCAATTAGACTGTTTTTTCCAGGTTTTGTCCTCACGTTGAATGTCTACAGCTGGTTCGTCCATAATCCCGTTGTCAATGCCATAGAGCCAATAATCAAACCATTTGTTTTGAGTTTGCTGCCAATTGTTCGCTGACGTACCTCCGTGTCCTCCCTGGTGAAGCCACATTTTTCGAGGAACATTATTTTGTTCTAAAGCCTTCCACCATTGGTCGAAATGTTTTGTCTTTACATTCCAATCATTGAGACCATGTACAACAAAAACACTGGACTTAATATTTTTTGCATCTTTCACAAAATCACGTTTAGACCAAAAGCTGCTATAGTCGCCAGTTTGTCGATCCAATCCAGCTGTTAATTCATCAATAATTTTCTGACAAACTTCCGGCATCTTTCTTGTTAATACCGCTGCCGCCATATTGTCTGCGTCCTCCCCTTGATAGCCGCCAGGAGCAACTACAGCACCATTTGCTCTGTAGTAATCATACCAACTGCTGATTGCCGAGATTGGCACAATTGTCTTTAATCCTTTAACTCCAGTCGTTGCAACAGCATTTGGCAATGTTCCATTATAAGAAACACCCGTCATTCCAACATTTCCAGTGGACCAGTCAGCAAATACTTCCTTGCCTTCTGCTGTATATGCTTTAGAACTGCCATTCAGCCAGTCGATAACTGATTTCGCAGCAAGAGTCTCATTTTCATCTCCTGTTGTTGGGCAACCATCTGACTTACCTGTCCCAATGCTTTCAGCTAGGATAACTGCATAGCCTCTAGGAACATAATAATTTCCATATGAACCGAGGTTAGCGGGTTCACCTTTAGCTCCTCCGTATGGTTTACCGCCGGAATCAGAGACTGGTGTAAGTTCGACATCAACATTATAGACAGGCACGTTTAAGAGTCCCGAACGATATGGGCTGATCTCATAAATAACAGGAACTTTAATGCCTGGCTCCGTTTTTGGTCTCATCACCTGAATTGAAATTCTGTCACGCTTTCCATCACGATCACTGTCTACTGCCGTTTCAACAAACAGATTCTCAACAATTGCATCATCAGTAGAGTAAATAGGTTTTGTCATACCGTTTTCAATTTCAATTTTAGTTGTAGAATCATTCACACCTACAGCTGTATACGCAGCTTGTACAGCTTTAACTTGTGCTGAATTACTGCCATATAAGTCTGTTGCGGCTTGAATGGCAGCCTGTCTCATCATGGTAAAATTTGAGCTGCTTGTTAAATATTTCGAAAGGGCACGGTAATAGATTTGCTCTGTCGCATCACGTCCTACACCCTTGACCGTTACACCATAATGCTTCCCGCCCTCTGAAATAAGGTAGGCAGCTTTGTTATTGATACTGCTGTTGATATGAACGCCGCCACTATCTAGCGTACCGGTATATCGCTTGCTCCAATGATCAGGCGAGAAACCGCTTTCAGTTCTGGTGTCGACAATTTCAGCTGGGTTGCTCATAGAACGCAAGGCTTTTCTTCCATCTTTTATGATCTTTTCTCCGATGAGCCATTCATGGTCGTCTCTGTCAACCATGGCCGCAAATATATCGGACATCGATTCGTTTAGGGCACCGGATTCATTTCGATAGACTAAATTCGCTGTATTCTGTGTTACACCATGCGCCATTTCGTGGGCAGCTACATCTAATCCAGCTGCGAAGTTATGATAAGCGGCTCCGTCACCATCACCATACGACATTTGTCTGCCGTTCCATGAAGCATTATTCCAATTAGTATTTACGTGGACGGCCGAAATCAATTTTTGTCCTTTGTTATCCACCGAATTACGGTCAAAGGTTTTTAGGAAGTAATCATACACCTTCTGGGCATTCGCATGTGCGTCTACTGCCGCACCGTCTTGGTTGAACATTTTACTAGGACTTGTGACCATTTTATTGCCGTTTTTTGCATCGTTCGTGACGATTCCGAGTCCGCGCGTAGTATCATTAAGTCCATACACGCCGTCAATCAGCTGGGCTTCAAACATTTGCTTGTTATTAAAGACTCCATATCCAAACGTCGTCACTTCCTGGGCAGCATTATAATGATCAACAATGTTTCCGTTGGCAGCATCAATGAAATAATGCCAATAGCCTACCTGAGGTTCTACCGTTGACGCTTTTACTAGATACGTATTATAGAATTTACCCTCAAATTCATAGATGAACTGTTCGGCAGTCACCTCTCCATCGTACTGGTCAACCTTGCCAATTTTCTTTTCAATAGCTTCTTTGGCTTTATTAATAGCCTCCTTATCAGAAATGGCTGTCTCGGTTTTAATCCCTTTATCATCTAAATTTGGGACTACTTCGCCGAAGAAAGAGGTTACATTATCATTTTTATCTAAGGCGACGGTTGAATCTGAGCCGAAAATAGGAATGCCATTGTATTGCTCAATCAATCTAAAGTGATGGGTTCCTGTTTTTTTATCTGCCTGTTCTTCCGTCACCTTAAAGTGTTTTTTCATGTCACCCTTTAATTTAAACTTTTGGCTGTTTTCTCCAAGATACGCAAAGGCAATATCTCTCTTGCTTAATCCTTTTTTTGATTTTGGAGCCCAATTTTCTACAATGTAAGAAGGAGTCTGATATTCCTCATTAAATTGAATCTTTGGTCCCTGTGCTTCGTTTTCTTGAGCACTTGAAATGGAACCGCCGGCAGTGAATGTACCGAGTACAACGGATAAAGCTACAGCAGATGAGATTATTTTCTTATTTACCTTCAATACCCCCGTCCTCCTCACACTATATTAGTCTATTAATAATTATCTGTAAGACTAAATACTTGTCCTATTTTGTATCACCAGCCGTTTGAGAAGCGATAAAGGTCCAATCCAGTTTGAGAGCATCCCCTTGGAACACGTTTTGATCTTGACCGTTATCTAGGAACTCAAACTCAACCCACAGATTATTTTCTTCTCCCGGTTTAAGTCCGCCATTCTTTGCAAAGAATGGATCCAAAACAGTCTTTTTCACAACGTCTGGGTCCATAGTTTTTAATTCATAAAGCGTTGTTTCAAAAATAGGCTCATTTTCTTTGTCCCAATTCCATAAGAAATTCACTCTTATATGTTTCCCAAAGTCTTCCGCACCATTGTTACCTTTTGCATCAGTTACGTTATAAGTTGTATTTAATTTAACGTCCTTAATTTTCAAAGAACCATTATTGACTAAATTAAATTCTCTCATCATTGTATCGCCCGGTTTAATTTCATTTATGTTAATAATCACTCCTGGATTTACAGATAAATCCAATGTGCCTGCAGCAAATGTATTCTTCGTTACTTCTGTATCGCTGAAGAATGCATATGTACCCCCGCCGATTAATGATAGTCCAAGTGCTGCTGAAGCCAACCCTAAACCTAATTTTTTCTTAATAGTCACTTTATTTCCTCCTCTTTATTTCTTCATCTTTTTCTCTAATTTGCATATAAAAAAAACTTCCGCCGACACACTAGTCATTTACTTGATAAATTCTATTTTCAATATTGTCTCTACTTATGATCGATACATCACCTCACTTCTATTCTTTTAAGACGAAATCTAGTTGCTATTCTCGCGAACTAGCAAACTATTATTGTCGCCTATTGAGGTTCTTTTAATTCACTATAAAGAACATCTCGAGCTTAGTATAATTTATTTGAATAAGTTTTTAAACTTGCAAATATCAACATTTTTTCCTTATAAAGTACATTTTCCTTCGTTTTATGAAATAAATCTCTCTTTTTCGCTTTTTTTAAAAATTAAAATATTTCAGTTATATTTAATTTAAAAGATAAGTCTTGCTCTTCTATTTATTCATGCAAGCGAAACATTTTAAACAATTTCCCGAACCGTTTCCTTTATGGGCCCTTAAATTCTTGTTATCCTATTGAGGTTTCGGAATCTATCTAAATCCTTTATCAATTTATTTAGACGCAATAAAAGAAGAGACTCATGATAGAGTCTCTTCTCATGCTGTCGAAAAACCTTCGATAGCCTTTAACTTTATTCAAATTCTTTAACGATTTACCGCGTTGATTTGATATAATATTATTATAAGATAGGCAGTTCAACAAGCTTGTTAGCAGAGGCAATCAATTCAACAAAATCGGTAATTTAGATTCAGACAAAATAAAAAATTGCCGAGAAAAATACCCTTTCTCGGCAATCTGAGAAGAGACTCATGATAGAGTCTCTTCTTTTATTGTTTCATTTTCGGATCGAGAACATCCCGTAATCCGTCTCCCATTAAGTTAAATCCGAGCACTGTCAGCATAATTGCCATACCTGGAAAAAATAATGTCCAAGGGGCATTTGTAATATAGTTTTTAGAATCAGCAAGCATTTTCCCCCACTCAGGCGTTGGGGCTGTTGCGCCCATTCCAAGAAATCCAAGCGCTGCCGCCTCAATTATCGCGGTTGCAATGGCCAATGTTGCTTGAACGATCACTGGCGAAATACTATTCGGCAAAATATGGCGAAGGAGAATCCGGGCATCTTTCATTCCAATCGCTTTAGCTGCCATTATATACTCTTCTTGTTTTACACTTAGGACCCTTGAACGGACTAATCTCCCAAAATTCGGAATATTGATCACAGCAATCGCAATAAGTGCATTTTGTAATGAAGGACCCAATATTGAAACAACCGCAATTGCCAATAGAATACTTGGGAAAGCTAGCATAATATCGAAAATACGGGAGATTAAGGTGTCCACAAAGCGGCCATAGTATCCTGCCACAATGCCAAGAGCCGTTCCCACTACCACTGAACCTAAAACAGAGAAGAAACCAACCCACAGAGAAATACGCGCACCGTATAACACTCGTGAAAAAATATCCCGGCCAAAATCATCTGTCCCGAACCAATGCTTGCTCGAAGGCGCCTGCATCCGTTCAGCCATTATCTGGTCTTTAAAACTATATGGGGCAAGCCACGGGGAAACAAGCGCGATTACGATAAAAAAGAGAACAATACCTAAGCCAATAACCGCCAATTTATTTTTATAAAAGGACTGCCATGCCTCCTTCCACGGAGGTGTCAGTTTTTCTTGGATGGGGGTCATGGTAATTTCTACTGGATTTTTTGCAACCTCTGCCACTGCTGTTACCTCCCTTATTTCGAATATTTAATTCTTGGATCGACCAAGACATACAATAGATCCACAATTAAATTTATTAATACAAAGATAGCGGCAATAATTAAAATTCCGGACTGGATGACAGGATAATCACGAAAAGTAATCGCATCATATAAATACCGTCCAATCCCTGGCCAGCTGAAGATAGTCTCTGTTAGGATCGCTCCTCCCAATAAAAGGCCAGTCTGTAAACCGATTACCGTAAGAACTGGAATAATCGCATTTTTTAATGAGTGCTTATATACTACCCAAAACATTCTCAAACCCTTTGCTCTGGCTGTACGAATATAATCCGACTTCATTACCTCCAACATCGTAGCGCGAGTCATTCTCGCGATAATCGCCATCGGAATGGTCGCAAGTGCAATACTCGGCATCACCAGATGCTTAATAGCGGCGATAAAATGATCCATCCTACCTTGCATAAGTGTATCAATCAAATAGAAATTGGTAATTGCTGTGATGGGGTCCCTTACATTTTCTCTTCCGGTCGTTGGAAGCCAGTCTAATTCAATAGAAAAAACCCATTGCTCCATTAAACCTAACCAAAAAATTGGCATGGATACACCAATTAGGGCCAATACCATTGCTACATAATCAAACCATGATTTTGAAAACCATGCACTAATTATTCCTGCATTTACCCCTATAATGATGGCAATGACCATCGCCACGATTGTTAATTCAGCCGTTGCTGTCAAATATGGCCATATTTCTTCATTAATAGGTCCTCTCGTCCTAAGAGAATTACCCAAATCCCCATGAATGAGATTGTTAAGATAATCAAAGTATTGTATGTACCAAGGCTTGTCCAAACCTAATTGTTTGGTTACTTCCGCAATTGCATGCTCAGTTGCTCTTTGCCCAAGAATAACCTGGGCAGGATCCCCTGGAATGGCATGAATAATGGCAAAAACAACGAGAGTCATACCGAGTAAGACGGGAATTAACGAAAATATTCGTCTAGCTGTATACGTAAGCATCTTAATCACCTCTTCATTTAAAATAATTTCAACGTTGTTAACAAAAGGGGAGGCAAAGTTACCCCCCCTTTCTCCTGTGATTATTTAAATTCAACTTTAAGCAGGCTCTCAGAACCGGTTGGGTGCGGCAAGTAGTTCTGTAAGTCTTTAGCTGCAGCCAATAATGGTGTTGAGTGAACAAGTGGAACCCATGGTGCGTCTTCATGGATGATTTCTTGAGCTTTCTTATATAGTTCATTGCGTTTAGCTTGATCTGCTTCGGTTTGTGCTTCTATTAAAATGTCGTGCAGCTCATCATTGCTGTATTGAGCGTAGTTATTGCTTCCAATGCTGTCTTTATCAAGCAACGTATAGATAAAGTTATCCGGGTCACCATTGTCACCTGTCCAGCCAAGCATAAAGATGTCTAATTCACCTTTTCTGGCCTTTTCCAGATAAGTAGCCCAGTCGACAGATTGAATTTTAGCCTTAATTCCAATTTTGCTTAAGCTTTCTTGGATTACCTCAGCTACTTTTTGAGCTTCAGGCATGTATGGGCGGGCAACTGGCATTGCCCATAGATCGATTTCAAATCCTTTTTCATAACCTGCTTCTTTTAACAATGCTTTTGCTTTTTCTAAATCATACGGATATTCCTGAATTGCATCGTTGTATCCTTCAATAGAAGGCGGCAATGGGTTCTTAGCTGGAAGTGCTTTTCCGCCATAGAAAGCATCAATGATTGTCTTCTTATCAACTGCATGGTTAATCGCTTGGCGGACAAGCTTATTATCCAAAGGTTTTTTCGTTGTATTCAAGCCAATATAACCAATGTTGTTAGAAGGACGTTCAATCACTTGAAGATCTGGGTTATTCTTAACGGTATCCTCATCAGAATTGTTCAAACCGTCCATCACATCGATTTCGCCTTTTGTCAGAGCGTTAAGACGCGCAGCATTTTCTGGAATAACACGGAAAATAAGTTTGTTTAACTTTGGCAGACCTTTTTGCCAATAATCCGGGTTTTTCTCAAGGACAATCTTGTCGTTTTGTTTCCATTCGACGAATTTGAATGGACCAGTGCCGACAGGGTTGTTCCTAAAATCATCGCCATACTTCTCAATAGCCGCTGGGCTGGCAATCCCAAACGCAGACATCGCTATGTTTTTAAGGAACGGAGCTTGAGGCCTTTTCAAATCAAATTCTACGGTATTTTCATCAACTGCTTTTACTTCTTTAATTACGTGCCCTTCATCATTCTTATAGCCGCCAAACATCGAATAGTAAGGGAATTGCTCGTCATTCCCGTTCATCCAGCGATTGAAGTTATAGACAACTGCATCTGCATTAAAGTCAGTGCCATCATGGAATTTAACACCTTGGCGAAGATGGAAGGTATACTTTAAATAATCGTCAGATACATCCCATTTTTCCGCAAGCCCTGGATTAATCGTGGTATCCTGATCCCCGTAATTTAACAATGTTTCATAAATATTAATTGTTACTTTATAGGCCTCCCCTTCAGTCGTAGTAATTGGGTCCAGGGAAGTGGAATCCCCACCGCGCCCATAAACAAGAGTATCCTTCTTGGAACCGCCTTCATTAGATGTTCCTGGAGTCTCCTTTTTTCCACCTGTTTCCTTTGAAGTGTTGTTGCATCCTAAAAGGAACATACTAATAGCTAGCAAGGAAATCAACAACATTTTTATTGACTTACTCTTCATTTTCATTTCTTACCCCCTGGGTTATTTTTTTTTATCATTAACGTTGCATCTCACTCGTTATATAAGTGACATGCCACATTATGACCATTGAGATTGTTCTCCTTTGGTCTAGCAGTTTTACAAATGTCCATACATTCTGGGCATCTTGTATGAAAAGCACAGCCAGATGGAGGATTGGCTGGGCTCGGCAGCTCCCCATCAATTAGGATTGACTTCTTCCTAATATCTGGATCAGGAACTGGGACTGCTGACAGGAGAGCTTTTGTGTAAGGATGCTTTGGATTTTCATAAAGCTCCTCACTTTCAGCCAACTCTATTAATCTACCTAAATACATTACGCCAACTCGATCACTGATATGGCGAACGACACCTAAATCATGAGCGATAAATATGTAGGTTAGTTGAAACTCGTTTTGTATGTCCTTCAATAAATTTAGGACCTGAGCTTGAATAGAAACATCAAGTGCTGAGACAGGTTCATCAGCAATAATAAGCTTTGGTTTGGTCATCAATGCTCTAGCAATCCCTACACGTTGACGTTGCCCCCCGCTGAACTGGTGCGGATAGCGTTTGGCATGATAACTGCTTAAACCTACTACTTCAAGCATTTCCCTAACACGTTTTTTACGTTCCTCCTTGGTTCCTATTCCATGGACAATCAGAGGTTCCTCAAGAATCTGTTCAACTGAATGCCTTGGGTTTAGTGATGCATAAGGATCCTGAAACACCATTTGAACGTCTCGCCGAGTCTTCCTCAAATCGGATTTTGACATTTGCATAATATCTTTATCTTCAAAGACAATTCTTCCGTCACTTGCCTCAATCAGCCGCATTAAAAGCCTTCCAGTCGTCGATTTCCCACAACCGCTTTCCCCAACAATGCCCAATGTTTCTCCTTTTCTGACGTAAAAAGAAATATCATCAACTGCCTTGACTTCTCCTTTTTTTCTTCCCAAGAGTCCGCCAGTGATGGGAAAATATTTTTTTAGTCCATTTACCTCAAGAAGTAACTGTGACATGTTCGTCACTCCCCTCCTTCAATATATATTTGAAACAGCGAACTTCATGTCCATCTTTTTCCGATTTATATAAATCTGGGGATTCCATATGACACTGGCCAAATGCTTCAGCACATCGTGCCATAAATCGACAGCCCTTATGGACAGTTCCAGGTGCAGGGACTGTTCCTGGAATACTATATAGACGGTCTTTCTTCTCTCTTAAATCCGGTACAGACTTCAATAAACCCCTAGTATACGGATGCTGCGGGTCTTTTAGAATTTTCCTGACGTCACCCTGTTCAACGACTTGACCTGCATACATAACAATCACTCGCTCACAAATTTCTGCGACAATGCCTAAATCATGAGTAATAAGAATAATTGATGTGTTAGTTTTTTGATTCAAATCTTTCATTAATGCAAGGATTTGTGCCTGAATCGTAACATCTAATGCTGTGGTTGGCTCGTCCGCAATTAGCACTTTAGGATTACATGCCATGGCCATTGCAATCATAACTCGCTGTCTCATTCCACCTGAAAGCTGGTGTGGATGCTCTCTGAGAATTCCTTCTGCTCTCGGAATTCCAACCAATTTTAATAATTCGATACTCCGGATTCTTGCTTGAGCTTTAGTGAGGTCTGTATGTAATTGGATGGCTTCTATTAACTGATTACCAATTGTAAATAAAGGATTTAGGGATGTCATCGGTTCCTGAAAAATCATAGAGATTTGATTTCCACGGATCTTTCTCCATTCTTTTTCGGAGATATTTTTTAAGTCTTTGCCCTCAAAAAAAATGTAACCGTTTTCTATTTTTCCTGGAGGGGATGGAATAAGGCCCATTGTCGCTAAAGATGTCACACTCTTTCCACTTCCTGACTCCCCAACAATTCCAAGAATCTCTCCATCCCTTAACTCAAAGCTTATTCCATCAACGGCCGGAAAGGATTTTTTCCCTGATTGAAATGTTACTTTTAAATCTTTTACGCTAAGAATAGGTCCTTTGTTCACAACTACACCTACTTTGACTTTTCTATTAATTCCTCATTACTTTTCGAAATGTTAAAATTTTATGAACTTAATGATTATTATGACATATAAATTCTAAATTATTTGCTGAATTTTGTCAGATTAGTAAAAAAAATTAGAAAAATTATCTTTTAAAAATAAAAGAAGCTCAAAACCTTGTCATATCAACTAGTTTTGAGCAAGAATAAATGGGTATATAGAATTATATTTAAACAAATAAAATTTATCTATCTTCCACGTTTCGAGGTAATTAGAGGTTATGCGACCTTTTTCCTCTTATTAACAGTTAATTCCATTTAGTTAAAAGTGATGTTTCTAGCAACCAACTTTAACAGAAAACTCTATAAATAGGACTTAGCCTGTTTACAGAGCTAGGAGGATTAACAAAACAATTAATCTTAATGGTTCTTATTTTGCATTCCAGTATAAATTTGAATAGCATCCCTTAAAAATTCTGCTGTTCCAGGCTGTTCTTTGTCATAATACGCTGTAAATCTCTCATCATCAACATACATTTGCGCTAGCCCTGCATGCGCCTCCTTGCTGTATTCGCTCCAGAAGTAGCAAAGCCATTGTTTGTGAAGGTCAGCAGCTTTTTGTGCTAACTCACCTGCAGGGTTACCCGTTTTATAGGCTTCTGCTAGTGTTTGAGTTACCTGTTCCGCAAGTTCTGTTACCTCATCATGCTGCTCCTGTGTCATATTCATTACTTTTGCATTGGATTTATCTACTGTTTCATTGCCATATTTTTCACGAATTTCTTTGCCATACTTTTTCTCGTTATCTTCAATCATTTTTTTCTTAAAGCCTTCAAACTTCTCTTTATTCGACATTTTTATTCTCCCTTCAGTTAATGCAATTGTTTTTTCGACATTAGCAATTAATAATTCTAATTGCTCCTTTTTTTCGAGGAGTTTCTCACGGTGGTCTCTAAGTGCGGCGGAGCCATCAAAGGATGGGGCGGTAACAATTTCTTTTATGCTGTCTAAACTCACACCTAATTCTCGATAAAATAAGATTTGTTGTAGGCGATCCACCTCCGCCTGGCCATAAATCCGATATCCTGATGAATTGATTCTTGCCGGCTTAAGAATGTCAATTTCATCATAATACCGCAGTGTCCTGGTACTAACCCCTGCTAAATGTGCCAGTTTTTGCACTGTATACTCCATTTGATCACCTCCTCATATACAACGATACACCTTTACGCAACGTCAATGTCAAACACTATTTTGCCCAATTTTCACATGGTGCCTGACACCATTACACCTATTTACAACATCGTTTACTTATTAAGGGTGTCAGGCACCATTTCTAAAACACCATTTCTAAGTGATGTTTGTCCTACATGCCGCATACAGATTTAAAAAGGGGGATGGACATGAACACTTCTTTTTCCACGATTAACCTTTTACGATATGCCGTGGCATATGTGTTTATTACGTCTGGGTTTATGAAATTAATTAGTACTGAGTTAGCCAATGCCTTTCTCAATATAGGGCTTCCTTATCCCCATATCATGTTATATATGGTAGTCCTACTTGAGATTTTTTGCGGGATATTAATTTTGTTAAATAGAGCTGTAAAAAATGCTGTAATTCCTTTAATTGCCATCATGATTGCTGCACTTCTATTAACAAAATTGCCTTCCTTGAACACAGGCTTCATCCAATTTGCTTTCAATGCCAGATTAGACATTGTAGTGTTAGTCCTGCTTGTCATTTTATATAACCGCTATCCCTGATAACAAAAAGGATGTATCAAACAGGGCTCTCCCTTTTGAGACATCCTCTTTTTCTTGGACAACTGTGATAAAATACAGTTAGTATTAGGGGGAATAAAAATGAACCTAAAAGAAAAAGTAAAGAACCTTCCATTGACCCCTGGTGTTTATCTAATGGAGGATTCCCAAGGAAGGATTATCTATGTCGGGAAAGCAAAAAAACTTAAGAATCGAGTAAGATCCTACTTCCAAAATTCGAAAGCGCACCCACAAAAGATTAAAAAGCTAAAAGCTAACATTGCGGATTTTAAATACATTCCTACAGATACAGAATTTGAAGCATTTTTGCTTGAATGTAAAATGATCAGAGAAATAAAGCCAATGTTTAATAGAATGATGAAAAACCCACAATCTTACAGCTATATAATGATTCAAATGGACGGAGACGATCAGAAGTTTGAAATTACCAATAACCTTAAAAATGATGGCAATCATTATTTCGGTCCATTTACAAGTAAACATACTGTGGAAAAAGCAATCCAAGGAATAAAAGAATACTTTAAAATAAGCTGCAGCAACACAACTAATAAGAATTCCCCTTGCTTAAACTATTCATTAGGTCGATGCATGGGATTATGCTTCTCGGCCGCGGCATCGGAACAGTACAAAAGCATATTGAAAAAAATCATTGACTTACTTAACGGCACTGACATGCACATACTTGAAGAAATGAAACAAAGAATGGAAAATGCATCATTAAACTTTGACTTTGAAACAGCAGCAAATTACAGAGACAATCTAGATACGATCCACTCCCTCATCAATAAAGAAAAAGTGATTGAATTTACTGAAGCGAATAAAAATATAATCATACTGGAATCCCTAGAAGATAACATTTACAAACTCTTCCTTATAAAGGGGAACAAGGTTCTTTTTAGCGAAAAATATAATACAAAAGAACTTACCATAGAGCAACTTGTTTGGTCGATCAAACAAAAGATATTGACTTATTTCAAGTCTGACGATGATACCACCATTGAAGTTAGCAGGGATGATATCGATGATGCACAGATTATCTACAGCTATTTAAAAAGCGGCACCCCCAATCATATTGTTATTCCTGATCATTGGGATGGGTTTGATTCTAATACAAAAATTGACGATTTTCTTACCAACACTTTAGGTAAAACAATAAGCAGTCAGTCCAATACCAAGACTAAATCATAACCCTATTAATCTGTATATTATGTTAAAGTCCTCGGTGAAATATTTTGCCGGGGATTTTTCATTCTTCCCATTTATAGGGGGACCAGTCCTCAAAGTAAGTCAACTATTAATCTTAAAAAGTGAATAATCACCCAATTCAGAATGCATTCATTATTTTAAAAAAATTTTCTTTTATTATCATAATCTAGTGATTACATTGAATTACCAAGGTTTTTAACCATTAATAACTTATTTTCCGAAAAAAAGTTTTTGACAATTCAAACACACAAAAAGTATTATAGAATAACAAAAGGAGGTTATCTAATGTCAAACATAAATAGACAGAAAATTGTGGAGAGTGTACCTCAGAAGGGATTTTTTGGACATCCTAAAGGACTTTTCACCCTTTTCTTTACAGAATTTTGGGAACGCTTCTCTTATTATGGAATGAGGGCAATCCTTGTATTTTACATGTATTATGAGGTCACTAAGGGTGGCTTGGGGATGGATAAAACCCTCGCACTTTCTATCATGTCCATATACGGATCACTTGTTTATATGTCCGGAATCATTGGCGGCTGGTTAGCTGACCGAATTTTCGGTACTTCGAAGTCAGTGTTTTTCGGTGGAGTATTGATTATGTTTGGACACATTGTTCTAGCTATTCCTGGAAGTGTAAGCATGTTCTTCATATCCATGGTATTGATTGTCCTTGGTACAGGATTGCTTAAGCCAAACGTTTCTAGCGTTGTCGGTGAAATGTACAGTGAACAAGACACTCGTCGTGACGCAGGTTTTACTATTTTTGTTATGGGGATTAACATGGGGGCATTTATCTCTCCACTAATTGTAGGAGCAGTAATGGACTATAGCTTCCACTTAGGTTTTGGTATTGCCGCGGTCGGTATGTTTTTTGGACTAGTAATATTTAGTTTAACAAAGAAGAAAAACCTTGGCCTTGCTGGTACAATAATAGCAAATCCAATGTCACCATCTGAAAAGAAAAAAATCTTTACTATTTTTGGAATAAGTGTAGTAATTCTTGCTATTTTATGTGCTATTTTAATCCCAATGGGACTTCTGACGTTTAAGGGCTTTATCAATCTAGTTACAGTTCTTGGTGTTTTGATTCCAACTATATATTTCGTTGTCATGTACCGCAGCCCGAAAACAACAGCTGTCGAACGTTCACGTATTCTTGCGTATATTCCACTATTTATTGCATCGGTTATGTTTTGGTCTATTCAAGAGCAAGGCTCAACCATTCTTGCCAATTATGCAGACGAACGTACGCAATTAGACTTTGCAGGAATTCATATTTCACCTGCATGGTTTCAATCATTAAACCCATTATTTATTATTATCTTTGCACCTATTTTTGCCTGGTTGTGGGTAAAATTGGGGAAACGCCAGCCAACGATTCCTCAAAAATTTTCATTCGCCCTGGTTTTCTCAGGGATATCATTCCTAGTGATTCTACTGCCGGCTTACCTAGGCGGTTCTGATTCTTTGGTAAATCCTTTATGGCTTGTACTTAGTTATTTAATTTGTGTATTCGGGGAATTATTGTTATCACCTGTAGGATTATCAGCGACTACAAAATTAGCGCCTGCAGCCTTCTCAGCACAAACGATGAGTTTATGGTTCTTATCAAATGCTGCGGCACAAGCACTCAATGCACAAGTCGTTAGATTTTACTCACCTGAAACCGAAATGACTTACTTTGGAGTCATTGGTGGAACCTCCATCGCTCTTGGAATCTTGCTTTTCATGTTAGCGCCAAAAATTCAAGGCTTTATGAAAGGTGTAAGATAAATATAAAAAAAGGTGTATGCTCACTTCTTGATGAAGAAAAGCATACACCTTTTTATTACCTATTCAACAAATGCTTCACGGAATAGATAGGATGATATAGCACCATCCAAGGGCCAGAGTAGCGCATAACAGTTTTCATTTTTTGGCGGTATGTTAATTTATAGCAATGGACTTTGCAGTTGGAACAGGCGGTTTTTTCCTCACCAAAACGGCAGAATGAGAGTCTTAATAGCGCATAGTTTTTTAAGTCCTGACAATTTTCACATAGTTCATCACGATGGTGGTTCCTTCTGCAATATAGCTCAATCATTTCCTTGATAATTTCTTTTTCCTTTTGGATATTCGGACCGTTATTTGGTTCAATTAATCGTGCTCTCATGTTAGTAAACCTCCTTCTTCGATTTACTAAAAAATAACTACTTAATAAAACCATATCATAAGATCCTTCTTTAAAAGAGGAAGATAAATTACAAACTCAGCACAATTTTGATAAGATTACAACTCTTATGAAGCCACTTCCCCTTGAATTAGTTTTGCCCTGTCAAGCTCCGGATGGGCCTTCCTTACGACAGATGGCCTTGCTAGGATAAGGGTTACACCCACGAAAAGTGATGCTGAAATTAGAAGGATCCATTGTGCTGGAAAAACATCATAGAGGAACCCATATAGCACCATTCCTAATGGCATCAATGCCATCGACATCGTTTCTAGAATGGAAAAAACACGGCCTTTATAATCATCACCAATTTTCTTTTGCATCATCACCATAATGGGTGTATTAACCACGATCATCAATGCACCAAGACCGAACATAATCACCAAGTAATATACAAACAGAGAATTATAAGATAACTTTACCAATAATGGACCTGCGACTGCCCCCATGACCACTCCCATCCCAATGATTGCCCGTTTTGAAACGAGCAGTGGAAACTTGACTTCCTTTCTAATAGAAAAATAAACCGACAGCAGCAGCATTCCTACGGCAAATGCCCCCTGGGTAAAACCAAAACGCTGTGAAGCCATTTTCATTTTTTCAATCAAAATGAAGGAATACCCAACCTCAAATGCCCCATAGAGAAAATTAATTAACAGAGAAATCCAGATAATGGTCACAAGTAATGGTTGTAGTTTTAAATAAGTAATCCCAGCCTTCATACTTTGCCACATCGATTCTTTTGGCTCTCCCACTATCTCCTCTTTCCTGTGAGCAAACAGTTTAAAGTTCATTGTCGATTCCAAGAAAACGGCTAAACTGGATGCCGCGATGTACATGATTAAAAAAACTGGCATGGAAACCGCGCCATATAGAAGCCCCCCTACTGCCGGACTTGCAATTGCAGCAAATGAAATCGACATTTGATTTAATGACATCGCTTTTTGAATTCTTTCTTTATCGACAAGTCCTGTAATAGATGAAGTAAACGCAACACCGGAAAACATGGAGGTAAGGGACAAAATGCAAGAAGTGGTATAAATCGTGATGAGAGATAGTCCTGTTGTTAGAGTCACCACTAAAAGCCCGGTGATTGCAATGGTTGTAGCAATCTGTGCGGTAATCGCAATCATCTTGCGTGAATATTTGTCTGTGATGTATCCTGCAAACGGAGCTGCAAGGGTACGCGGCAAAATATTACAGATCAAATTCGCGGCAAAACTTGTCGCCGATCCTGTTAATTGTAAAATATAAAAACTTACAGCAAATGAATATACTTGTGCTCCAAACGAAGAAATAAGCTTACTGATTGTGAACGTCCACAGATGATATGTCGCTTTTTTCAGCTTTTTACTATCTTCCATTTAAAATCCCACCTCAATAGTTTAATTTAATTAAACAAATTATAACATATCAATCCCTTCCATAACAATTGAAAGTTTAATATAATTAAACATGATGTAAAAACCTAAAGGTGGTTTAATATATGTTAGGTGAACGAATTCGCGAAATAAGGAAAAAGAAAAGGATGACGTTGGAGGGTCTAGCAGGTGAAGAACTGACTAAAGGGATGTTAAGCCTGATTGAAAATAATAAGGCCAAGCCTTCAATGGAAAGCTTGGCCTACATCGCAGAACGGCTTGGAGTTGAAATCGGGATCCTTTTAGAGGAGGTAAGTATTCAGGAATTAAGAGAGATTCTAGAAAAAGCTGAGAAACTTTATAATTTAGATGCTGAAACCGATAAATACAACCAGCTCATCAACCTTATCGAACCTTATATTGAAAAGCTTACTCAAGGATATGAGTCAGCCCGCTTATTAGATATTTATAGCAGGAGTCTTTACCATGAAAAAATGGATGGTTGGCGGGATATTTCCAACCGTGCAGCAAAAATGTATGATGAGATGAACCTTACAGCAAAACGCGCAAACATCGGCATCTTTTGGGCAAGGGAGAAATTTGTCGTGCATGATTATACAGAATCATTGTCAATCTTATTGCGTGAACGCGCTGAAATCGAAGCAAACCATGCTTATATCGACCCGATGACCCGAGTCGATCTCGACTATAATGAGGCGATCCTCCATTTTGCTGTCGGCGATTCTGACTCAGCCACAAAGGTTATTGAAAATGCCATTCATTTTTCAAAAGAGCATCGAATTTTTTATCGGATTGATGATTTATATAGACTTGCCGTTGCCCAGGCACTGATGTCACATGATGAGGAAAAGGAAACCCATTATTCCACCAAGTTAAAGCAATACGGGGAATTTGCGGACGACATGAACTCCACTCTTTTTCATGATCTTTTCCATATCATGGCCCTTATTTATAAAAAGAAATATGTGGAGGCACTAGAAAAAATTGACCAGTATTTGTCTAACCCTAAAATGACAGAGGTTTATGAAATATGGTTTCTTCTTGAAAAAGGAAAGGCTTTTTATGGTCTCGGACGCTTTAACGAAGCGATCGCTTTTCTCGAAAAAGTAAATATCCCTTCGTGGACCCATCATCCGTTTGATTTGTCTCTTTTATATATTAAAGATACATATAATGCCCTATGTCAAATGGAGCTGGGAAATGGGAATGATGCCTTAAAATTCGCAAAAAAGGCCGTGGAGAATTATTCCACACTAACACGTACTCCCTATCAAGATTTCGCCAATGAAACATACTATACCATTAAAGCAAAAATGGACGACAACCAGTGAAACCTCGATTAATAACGTAAGAGCCCGATTGAAGTAAATCGGGCTCTTACAAACATCTAAGATTTATTTTCATTCAATTCATCGATTAGTTGTTTTGTCCTTTTCGCATTTCCTTCAGCAAAGTTCTCAAGGCGTCCTTTTAGTTCATCATCGTCGTGAATCCGTTCAGCGGTAATTAGGTACGTCCGCATTAAATCTTCTTCGATTTCGATTGACGTTTTTAAAACCTCTTCCAGTTTGTCCTTTTCTTCTTTGTTCTTTCCGTTAATCGTATTTAAACCCATCGGGAAATAACCTCCTTTTTACCATTATCGTTCACATTTCTATCTTCAGATATCCATGGCTGAAGACAACGATATGGTAATTAAATCCCCCATCATCCCTGGTTTAAAAAAATTTGTGGTTTTATTTAAATACCGGTAATGTAACTATAACCATCATTAGAAACAAGATAGTTATATAATTTACAGAATAAAGAAACATCACATGGGCCCATTTGTGATCATCCTTCGTAAAAAATCCGTAAACACTCACAGCCAGCCAGCCAAGATTCATTAACGTTGCAAGAACAACAAATGTTGCTCCTAGCGATGCCAGATACAATGGTAATGGCAGTAAACAAGCCACATAGACCACCATTTGCCGCTTTGTCATCTCTAATCCATACACAACCGGAAGCATAGCAACCCCTGCCGCTTTATATTCATCGTATTTCTTGATGGCAATTGCAAAAGTGTGGGGCATTTGAAAAATAAACAAAATGAGCGCAAGCATGATCGGGATGATATGAAAGCCGGATTCAATCGCCGTCCAGCCAATTAATGGGGTAACGGCACCAGACACACCCCCAATTACTGTATTCAGTGTATATTTGCGTTTTGACCACATGGTATATAAGATTACATAGGTAAACCATCCCACAAACCCATATACAGCTGCTTCAATTGTTGTGAAAAGTAAAAGGATGAACCCGATTATTGATAAGGATATTCCCAGTGTTAAAACCATTTTTAACGAAAAGTGACCAGTTACCGTTGGGCGATTTTTCGTCCTGTCCATTACAGTATCAATATCAACATCGTACCAATTATTAATCACCAGTGCCCCTGCCATAACGAGTGTACTGCCAATAATCGATAGTAAAAAGACACCCCAATAATCTTTAATGGAAGCATCGGTAAAATAAAGTGCTAACCAAAACCCTGTAAACACAGGCAATACGTTTGCGATTAAAACAGGCGCTTTAAATAGTGCCCTTAAATCTGCAAACAAAGAACTCGACAAAGCAGCTCCTCCACTATTTTGTGGAATAGCAATGCTACCCTTACTCATCTATAATCCTCCCCTAAACAAATATGGCCTTCCACACCATTATCTACCTTGGAAATAATTCATTACTCGTAGACCATTTTTCCTCTCTTTCATATTAACATAATTCTATGCCAGTTATGTGCTGGAAGCATAATGTAATTGGCGAAAGCTTCTTAATTAACGTGTTTATGTGAAATAAAAGGAACAACTGGTAACTTTTCAAAAAAAAGTGCGTTTCATCAATAAAACCAATTGTATCAAAAGATTATCCCTATCCTTGTTATTTATCTCATTTATTCGCTTATCACTATTTTTGTTAGAGAATATTATTTTCATTAAGACAGGCGGTTACTTTTTTTATTATTTATTTTCTTAATCAAAGGTTAACAATGTCCACTGATAATAAAAATGAAAAGAAGCGAATGATATCGGAATTTGTTTGCATTTTATGCTGCAAATGCAGAAAATAAGTGCATGGTTATCATATTATCATTTATCCATTCTAGGAAGGTGGAGTTTGCTTGATTCCAAAAAGTTTAATTGGAAAAACGGTGTTAGTCGTAGAAGATGATCCAAAAATCCTTCATCTCGTAAAAATCTATTTAAGTCGAGAAGGATATGAAGTAAGCGAGGCGGTTAATGGCTGGGAAGCAAAGGACAAAATCAAACAATTGGATCCCTGTATATTAATTCTAGATCTAATGCTGCCAGGAATTAGTGGTGAAGAGATTTGCAGATGGGTTCGTGAAGAATTAAAGAGCATGATGCCGATCATTATGCTGACAGCGAAAGCGGCAGAAAAGGACCGGATTCAAGGCTTTAAATTAGGGGCAGATGATTATGTTGTGAAACCCTTCAGCCCTGCAGAGTTAATGGTAAGAATTGAGGCTGTTCTAAGAAGGACCGCCAGCCGCTGCGGCAAACTAAGCTTTACAGGCTTCACCATTAAACCGGCAAAAGGTGAAGCTTGGATCAACGGTGAACAGCTTGATTTAACCCATTTTGAATTTAAACTTCTCCATACATTT
>Ga0213823_1000220_pt1 | contig 58289 bp, 59 predicted proteins | sample MC6MC0907MG_FD_179887 | JGI IMG/M metagenome (GOLD analysis project Ga0213823, IMG submission 179887) | Enriched soil aggregate microbial communities from Iowa State University, Ames, United States - MC6-MC0907-MG | ecosystem: Environmental > Terrestrial > Soil > Unclassified | place: USA: Iowa...
ATCTTCTAAAAGCAGCCTAGGCTTTTTTTAAATTGTCCTTTACAAAGGGTACACTTTAGCTTGGATAAGGTTTTTTATACTTTCAAATTGTATAGGGCTCGTATAAACGACCGAAAATCAATTAATGCCGTCAGTACGGTCGTTAAGGGCCCGTATAAACGACCGAAAAATAATTAACACCGTCAGTACGGTTGTTAAGGGCTCGTATAAACACCCGAAATTCGATTAATGCCGTCAGCCCGGTCATTAAGAGCCAGTACGACAACCGAAAAGGTTGCCTCTGGATGTCTCTTCTTTCTTAAAGAAACGTTCGCTTCACTTTATCCCAGAAGGAGTTGTCTTTTAATTTCAAGGTTTTAATTTTTTTATCACTTATCTTGATTAGAATTTTATCCACATGGCGGATGCTTAAGGCTTCATTGTCCATACCCATTGTCGGATGGTCATTGTCTTCTGATATGACCTTGAGCGTAAGCGTACGCTCGCTTCCGACAATAAAGGAGGTACCAAGTGTCCGGTAGCGGTTCGTATTAACAGAGGCAACCTCACTTACCTGCATGCAGGAAAGGAGCGGGTCAACAATTGAACCATTCACCGATTTATTATAGGCGGTACTTCCGGTTGGTGTGGCAACAATTAAGCCGTCCCCGCGAAACGTTTCAAAATGGAGTTGATCCACAAACACATCAATTACGAGTGTTTTAATAATCGATGAGCGAATACTGAATTCATTTAGGCATGGAAAAGTACCCTGCCCGTCAATGTTAACTTCAATCATGGGATAACGGCGAACCTCTATATGCTCATTGGAGATGATGGCCTCTATCATTTTAGAGGTATCACTAAGTCGGAAATCACAATACATACTTAAACTATTTTTTGTTGAAATTCCCATATATAAACAATCATCACGAAATCCGGTTTTCCTCACAGCTTGCAGGAAAGTTCCATCATCCCCTATGCTAGCAATGATATTTGCCTTTCGATAATCTGAAACGATTGTAAAACCATAACGCTCAGCCATTTCGAATAGAGGAGCTACTTTCAAAAGCAAGTCAACATCCCGCTGGTGATAAAAATAAATATTACGTCTTAATTCCATATACTGGTCCCCCTGTAAAATGATAAAAAATTGTAACATTGGAAAATTAATCTTTGGTAAAATAGTAATTGTCTGAAATTAGTTTAGCACTTTTTTGAAACAATATGAAAGCAGGGATATGAATTTTAGACGAAAGATAGAGGGGGAAATTATTTTGAATGGAAAACGATGGGCCGCTCTTGGAATTGCAGTGGCATTATTTTTTGTTTCGATTGTCATTAATTTTTTATCGTCGTTTGCTTTTAAAGGGATTAAAACGGATTTCACTGATTATATGGCTGCTGGTGAACAGACTTTTACCGAGGAAGTCGTCAAAGATGGCAGCGAATTAAAGAAAATCGTGATTCTCGATGTCGACGGTGTTATCCAAGATACCGGTGAAACAGGGTCTTTCCTGCAAAGTTCAGGCTATAATCACCAAGATTTTATGAAAAAGTTAAACTATCTGAAAGAGGATGATACGGTAAAGGGTGTGATAATTAGAGTTAACTCACCTGGGGGCGGTGTCGTTGAAAGTGCAGAAATTCACGACAAGCTTGTTGACATCCAAAAGGATAGTAAAAAACCAGTCTATATTTCGATGGGCTCCATGGCCGCTTCGGGAGGATATTATATTTCAACGGCAGCAAAAAAAATCTTTGCCAGCCCTGAAACATTAACAGGGTCCCTTGGGGTTATTATGGAAGGATATAATTACAAGGGCTTGGCCGATAAATATGGTGTGGATTTTGTCACAATTAAAAGCGGAAAATATAAAGACATCATGAGCCCAACAAGAGAAATGACGGATGAAGAGCGGCAAATTTTACAAAAGATGATCGATAATTCGTATGAAGGTTTTGTAAAGGTCATTTCAGAGGGCAGGAATATGAGTGTGGATGAAGTGAAGAAGATTGCTGATGGACGGGTGTATGATGGCCGACAGGCAAAAGAAATTAAACTCATTGATGATTTTGGCTACTTAGATGATGTTATCGATCAAATGAAAAAGCAGGAGAATCTAAAAGGTGCAAAGGTAGTTCGTTATTCGGATGATCTTGGTTTTGGCTCACTATTTAATTTCCAGGCCAAAAAATTAATCGGTGATAATGTGGAAATGGCAGGACTCATGAAAATCCTTTCCAAGCCTAATTCACCGCGCCTGATGTACTTATATGCAGAATAGGGGGCAAATCGAATGGAAACGAATGATTATCAAGAAATGATGAAGGAGTCCACGTCAAGTCAGATAGATCATGAAAGTGCCGCTGTTTTTTCCACCGAAGATTACCGGATACCAGAATCTGTTTTACAAGACTTCCCGGTTCGTTATGCCGGTTTCTGGATGCGTTTTTGGGCCTACCTGCTTGATTTAATTGTAGTAGCCAGTATCGAGCGAATCCTAGTAAACCCGTTATTTCGAGCGCTCGATATTTCATTATCTGAATTTAACATGTTTGCACCTATCTCCATTGCATCAGCGGTTATCTTTTATTTATATTTTGTCTTGATGACTAAATATTTTAAGCAAACACTTGGAAAAATGGTATTTGGTTTAAAAGTAGTTGACCTAAAAAATGATGAATTATCTTGGGGAACTATTCTTTTTCGCGAATGGATTGGCCGATTTATATCAGCAACCGTCATTATCGGATATATTATTGTTGCCTTTTTACCAAAAAAGCAAGGGCTGCACGACATCTTCACTGACACCACAGTAATCCATGTAGAGCGGTAAAAATGAAAAAATCAAACCTATCAACGTCGAGTTGGTAGGTTTATTTTTTTCACAAAAGTGAATAATAAAAGGCTGAAAGGTTGTGAACAAATTGTTTTGGCTGTGGCTTTCCTTGTCGATCCTATTGTTCTTATTCATTTTAATAATTATTACGAAGGTAACGATTCTTGTAATTTATTATCATCATAATGACAATGATGATTTAAAGCTAGAATTTAGGGTGTGGTTTGGTCTAATTAAATATAAGATAAATGTTCCCTTAATAAAAATTGATAATAATTCACCAAGTGTAGTGGTTAAAAGTCATTCACATATGGGGAATACTGCTTCTGAAAATCCAGACCATAAGGTAAACCAATTTACCAAAAAAGATATGACGACAAATTTCCAAAAAACGAAAGAACTGCTGGAGAAGGTATTCAATTTGCACGTTATTGTCAGGAAGTTTTTTCGAAAGGTGACGATAAAAAAATTGGAATGGGATTCCTTCATTGGGGTTGGTGATGCCGCCTATACCGGTATGGCGACGGGGGCATTATGGGCGGTTAAAGGGAGCATCATTGGTCTTCTGAGTCATTATTTACGATTGAAGGATATGCCGCAATTATCGGTTACTCCCCATTTTCAAGCAGCCGTTATTCAAACAAGGTTCACGTGTATTTTTCAGTTTCGAATAGGGCATGCTATTCTCGCAGGATTAAAACTGATTAAATTCTGGAAGGGTGGGAAACCGCCTGTAAAAAGCAGCAACAATTTTAAAAATGCAAAAATGAAATCCGTTTGAAAGAGGAGGAAATAAACATGTCTGATCACCCAATTCAAGGTTTAATGACGACAGCAATGGAAAGCTTGAAAGAAATGATTGATGTGAATACCATCATTGGAGACCCTGTTGAAACCCCTGACGGAAGTGTTATTTTAACAGTATCAAAGGTTGGATTTGGATTTGCTGCTGGAGGCAGTGAGTTCAATCTTGACAGCTCCCAATCGCAAGGGCAAAGCCAAGGTCAAGGTCAAAGCCAAGGTCAAGGCCAAGGTCAAAGCCAAGGGCAAGCAAAGCTTCCTTTTGGAGGCGGTAGCGGCGGCGGTGTTTCAATCACCCCAATCGCTTTTTTAATTGTAAACTCTAATGGTGTCAAAATGCTTCATCTTGATGAGAGTACCCATCTATACGAGAAGATTTTAGAGCTTGCACCGCAGGCAGTCGATAAAATACAGCAAATGTTCTCAAAGAAAGACCAGAATAAACAGCAGCAAACCCAGCATCAAACCCAACAAACACAACAGCAGCAAAAAATTGATCTTGACTTATGATGTGAAGGTTAATCTTCCAAACCCCATTGGAAGGTTAACTTTTTTCTTGGTTTTAATGTAGACTACGAGAGTTCAAATAATTGCAAAAAGGGTTCTGAAAAGATATATTTACACTGTACATATTTAAAGCTAAAATGCTGAATAAATTTGTTAGCGTCATAGCTTTAAAACGACAAAGGAGGATGAAAGAATGGCAATTGTAACATTTAAAGGAAATGCTATTACATTGTTAGGCAATGAAGTAAAAGTTGGTGACAAGGCTCCAAATTTTACAGTGCTAGCAAATGACTTATCAGAAGTGACGTTAAACGATACGAAGGGGCAGGTTCGTTTAATCACTTCAGTGCCTTCTTTAGATACGGGTGTATGTGATACAGAAACACGCCGATTCAATGAAGAAGCAAATAGCTTAGGAAACGTAAAAATATTAACAGTTAGCGTAGATTTACCATTTGCGCAAAAACGTTGGTGTGCAGCAAGCGGCATTGAAAATGTGCAAACATTATCCGATCACCGTGATCTTTCGTTTGGAGAAGCATATGGGGTTGCTATCCAAGAATTAAGACTATTAGCGCGTGCAGTGTTTGTTGTTGACTCGAACGATACTGTGACATATGTTGAGTATGTTAGTGAAGCAACTAACCACCCTAACTATGAAGCTGCAATTGAGGCAGCAAAAGCGGCAAAATAATTGAAACACTAAGAAAAGCGAAAGCACCCCTGTTTAGCTACGCTGGAACTCTTGACAAATCTCGTAGTACAATGAAAATCTTATATGATAAGAAGGCCTCGGCACTATAGCGAGGCCTTTATACTTGGCTAATAGGAAAGTATAAATTTTTCAAATTTCTACTTTCCTAACGCATAAGTGCAACTACGCCTCTGTCTTCGCCCTTCGGGGCTCGCCAATCGGCGAGTTTGCTTTATTAAAAAAATTCTTACATGTTTAAAATAAATAAGGAAATTTAGTATTGGAGGGGAAACTATGAAAATTTCTCCAGTTGAACAGCTATTTACATTATTTAATGAAACTGCTCTTATTTTACAAGAGGAATTATCCTGTAGTTACCTGGAGGCACTTGCCGAAACAGGGGAAAATCTATTTCAAGGTGCCATCCTTCAGGACGAGCTAAGCGAGCTAACGTTAAAAAGGCTTAAGAAAGTATATGAAGAGATTCATTTGGTCAAATATTCGAATGAGGATATTCGCAAAGCCTATCAGCTTGTTATTTTAAAAGGGATGAAGGAAAATGTACAGCCAAACCATCAAATGACACCGGATTCTATTGGTATGCTGGTTGGTTACCTAGTGGAGAGATTTATGAAGCAGGAGTCCTTCCGTCTCCTTGACCCTGCCGTTGGAACAGGGAATTTATTAACAACAGTTTTAAATCACGTCCATAAAAATATTACGTCCATTGGAGTGGAGATTGACGATATTCTGATCAAGCTTGCCTATGTAAATGCTAATTTACAAGAGCATCCTGTTCAGTTGTTCAATCAGGATAGCCTGGAGCCTTTGTTTATCGATCCTGTGGAGGCGGTCATTGCAGATTTGCCGGTTGGCTACTATCCAAATGATTTCAGAGCTGCAGATTATCAATTAAAAGCTTTAGAAGGCCACTCATATTCACATCATTTATTTATCGAACAAAGTGTTAGACATACCATACCTGGAGGCTATTTATTCTTCCTAATTCCGAACGGTTTGTTTGAAAGTGATCAAGCACCTCAACTTCATGAATTTATCAAGGGAAATCTAATTATTCAAGGACTGCTGCATTTACCAACAAGCATGTTTAAAAATAAACATTCAGCTAAAAGTATTTTGGTTTTACAAAAAAAAGGTGAAGGTGTTAAGCCGCCAAAGCAATCTTTACTCGTGAATTTACCCAGCCTGTCAAGTGCTGTTGGAATGGATAAAATTTTATCTAAAATCGAAAAATGGTTTCAGGAAAATAAAGGATAAAACTGGGTTTGATTACCAGTTTTATCCTTTTTGTTTTATTTTATAGAAATAAGAAATTTGTGAAAATATGAACATTTGTTATGAAACCGCTACCAATTAAATTATCCCTTGAAATGTCCGATTTTCAATGATTAAATGAGAAATTGAGGGAAATAAACAAGATATGTTTGCACAAAATAAGGTGTACTAAACAAGATGAATATCGAATCGATATTGTTATATAAAAGGAGCGGTAACACAAATGGCAAAAATTATTGCAATTAATGCAGGAAGTTCTTCTTTAAAATTTCAATTATTTGAAATGCCAAGCGAAGACGTTATTACAAAAGGCTTAATCGAAAGAATTGGATTAACTGATTCCATTTTTACGATTACAGTAAATGGGGAAAAGATTACGGAAACAATTGATATTCCAAACCATGATGTAGCAGTATCCATGCTGCTAGACAAGCTTACGGGTTTAAATATTATTAAATCCCTTGATGAAATTGATGGAACAGGCCACCGGATTGTCCATGGTGGAGAAACATTTGAAGATTCTGCACTTGTAACAGATGAAGTATTAGCAAGAATCGAAGAACTAGCAGAATTGGCTCCACTTCATAATGCAGCAAATGCAACTGGAATTAAGGCATTCAAACATGTACTTCCAAATGTTCCAGCAGTAGCTGTATTTGATACTGCTTTCCACCAGACCATGCCTGAAAGTTCCTATCTTTATAGTCTTCCGTATGAATACTATAAAGAATATGGCATTCGAAAGTATGGCTTCCACGGCACAAGCCATAAGTATGTATCCCAGCGTGCAGCTGAATTATTGGGGCGTCCAGTTGAACAACTTCGTCTGATTTCCTGTCACCTCGGGAATGGAGCAAGTATCGCTGCAATCGAAGGCGGAAAGTCCATTGATACTTCCATGGGCTTCACACCACTTGCAGGGGTCACAATGGGTACTCGTTCAGGTAATATTGATCCGGCTCTTATCCCATATATCATGGAGAAAACTGGTAAGACAGCGGATGAAGTTCTAGATGTGTTAAATAAAAAGAGTGGTATGTTAGCTGTTTCTGGATTCTCAAGTGACTTAAGGGATATTGAAATTGAAGCGAAAAAGGGTAATGAACGTGCCCAGCTGGCATTAGATGTGTTTGCTAATCGAATCCATAAATATATTGGTTCCTATGCCTCCCGTATGTACGGTGTAGATGCGATAATTTTCACAGCCGGTATCGGTGAAAATAGTGACACAATCAGAGAAAATGTCTTAAAGGGTCTTGAATTTATGGGTGTTTATTGGGATCCAGCTCTTAATAAAGTAAGGGGCGAGGAAGCATTCATCAACTATCCGCATTCACCTGTTAAAGTCTTAATTATCCCTACAAATGAAGAGGTAATGATTGCTCGCGACGTAGTTCGTCTAGCAGATATTCATTAATAAACAAAAGGCAAAAGCGATCGCTTTTGCCTTTTTATCGTTCCATACCATTATGTTATACTGAAAAAGAAGCATTGTTGCAGGAAGGGGGCCCCACACATGCCATTAACAGACAGGGAATTAAAAATCTATAATGAAATACGGTTATGGGAAAAAAATTTACTCAATTACGAGGCAAATGACTTTCAATTAACATATGAAAAATATTTAGAGCGTTCTTTCTCGTTATTGCCTGAAAAGGTTCAACAGCAATTCTTTTCGGTTATTGATACGTGGTTATTTCATTTACTTGGGATTATTCAAGGCTCACAGCTTCAAATCGATGCAAAGGAAAGGATTCTTTCTTCGGGAAGGATTTTTAGCAACGATATAATAGAAATATCGGACTTAAAGCAATTAGATATTGATCAATTACAATACATAGCAGAGCAGCAAATTGCAAGACACCGTTTTTATTCGTTTGCCCAAGGGGGACTTGCAGGGACAGGCGGCACGCTTCTTTTAGGCACCGACATTCCCGCAATGGCAGTCATTAATTTAAGGGTCGTTCAATTAATCGCGATGACCTATGGCTTTGAAGTGAATACGCCATATGAAATGATGACATCACTAAAAGTATTTCATACAGCAACACTGCCGCCAAGAGTCCAAAAAGAGGGCTGGACCTCGTTAATGGATGATTTGGAGGGAAATGATGAGCACTATTTTTATGAAGGAAATGAAAAGATTACTGATATCACTTGGCTGGAACAGCCTGTTCAGCAACTATTAAAAGCGCTGGTCATTACATTGTTTCGAAAAAAAGTCATTCAGGGGATTCCGCTCGTCAGCATGGCCATTGGTGCAGGTGCTAATTATCAATTAACGAGAAAAGTAACAGATCTAGCACACAAATATTATCAACTTCGCTATCTCAAAGAAAAAGAGGAGTTTTTAGGATGAGCACTCAAGAACATAAAAAAGAAGCACCTAAGACGGTTAAATGTAAAGTTATAACAGTAAGTGATACAAGGGACAAGGATACAGACAAAAGCGGTAAGCTGATGATCGAACTGCTTGAAGGAGCGGGGCATACGATTATGGATTATGTCATTGTTAAGGATGAATCAACGCCGATTCAACATGAAATTGTAAAAGGCTGCTCACGAGAGGATATTGATGTGATCCTAACGAATGGCGGGACAGGAATTGCCAAGCGTGATGTAACGATTGAAACGGTAAAAAGTCTCCTCGAAAAAGAAATCGTTGGATTTGGAGAATTGTTTAGGATGCTAAGCTATCAAGAGGATATCGGTTCTGCGGCAATCCTTTCCAGGGCGATTGCTGGAGTCGTTAAAAATAAGGCTGTTTTCTCAACTCCTGGTTCAACCGGAGCAGTAAAGCTAGCGATGAATAAATTAATCCTGCCAGAGATAGGGCATGTAGTAAGGGAAATCAAAAAAGACCTATAAAAGTGAAAACTCCCTGCAATAGGGAGTTTTTTATTGGTGCAATTTCGTGGATAAAGTCTGGTTCGCTCTGTACCAAAGCCATAAATCATTAATAATGGAGGCAAGGTCTGCGATATCAGTGTTCAATTTACAAGAGCGGGGGAAGTCATTTTCATTTGAAAGCTGTTCCTGCTTATGGTTGATTTCCTGCTCAAGCTCTGCAATACGGTCAGGGATAGAACCGCGTATTTGCTCCCAATGTAACAGAATTTCCTGCTGTGTTTCTTTGCTATATTCGTCCCAGTCTATAGTTAATTCCGGCAGGGGAATACCAAGACGTTGATCAAAAGAAAAATGGTCTATCATATAGCTGCCTCCATGCTATGTATTGTTTTTATTTTACTATAGATTAGCAAACCATTCACGATAAAACTTTTTTATTTGAAAAAATAATAGGCACGGAGCAAATTGCTTCGTGCCATTGTAGTTTATTTATTGTCCAGATCTTTTTGCGTCCTTACGATTAGAACATCACATGGTGCATACCGGGTAATATGTTCTGAAACACTTCCGATAAAAAACCTTTCAACTACATTCATTCCCGTAGCACCGCAGATGATTAAATCAACCTTGTGTTTTTTAGCCAAGTCTCTAGGGATCCGTATTTTAGGAGAGCCAAAATCAATTTCGTATTGAACATCTGTTAACCCAGCTTCCACAGCCTGCCTTTGATAATTTTCAAGCATATCTTTGGCCAGCTTTTCTGCGCGATCTCCAATTACAGTGTCGTATGCTTCAATTAATGCAAATGATCTTGTGTCAATCACATGGACTAATAAAAGGTTTGCCTGATTTCGTTTGGCAATTTCAATCCCCTTTCGAAACGCCCAATCTGCTTCCTTCGATCCATCAATTGCAACTAAAATATTTTGATATTTGAGTCCCATGATTATCATCTCCTTACCTTGATTATACAATATTTAACAAGGTATAACTATTGCAATTTTTCGAACAATAATGAAGGAACTTATCAAGAAGGGGGAAATTTTAGAATGGTAAAGCGGGAATCAAATAGCAAATTTTCATTTGAATTTGATGAACAAGGTGTAAATGAAGTAAGCGAACAAATTAAGAATTCTTATAATAGTGGTTTTATTGGTGAAGGAACTGCCCTAGCTGACAACAATGATTATGCTGCTGCAGAAAAGTAAATGGAATTTTCAAAGAGGAAAAGGCTGTCCATCACATTGGACAGCCTTTTCCTTTTGTAACGATAGTTATCTGCCTTGGAAAATTCAGTAATGGAGGGCATTTACCCAAGAATTTGCTTTCAATCATGCATATTCTTTAGTGTGTGAATGAATAAAAATGGGGAGGTAATATAGGTATAATCACATAAATATGGTTCCAGGTCATGCTACTATGGCTTATGACCATTCCCTAAATTATGATAACAATGATTCTCGTATTTGGGGCAGACCGTTTGGATTTGGAATGCCATTTCTTGGAGGATTTCCGTTTTTCATTTAAAAAGAGAAAGTAAAAGCTAATTGAAAAGAGGAGAGACAATATGACTACCGAAATGTATGGAGTTCCCACTAATATAGATGAGAGGATTCATGGGTTTGGCGGCTTCGGAAGACCAGGCTTTGGCTTCGGCGGCTTCGGAAGACCAGGCTTTGGCTTCGGCGGCTTCGGAAGACCAGGCTTTGGCTTCGGCGGCTTCGGAAGACCGGGCTTTGGCTTCGGCGGCTTCGGAAGACCGGGCTTTGGTTTCGGCCGCCCGTTTGGTTTTGGTTTTGGCCGTCCATTTGGCTTTGGATTTGGGCTGCCGTTCTTGGGTGGATTAGCAGCCGGGGCATTATTAGCAGGTCCATATGGATATGGTTATGGATATGGATACCCATATCCTTATTATGATCCTTACTATGATCCTTACTATTATCCTTACTATTAATACAATTCGATATAAGAGCTTTGCCTTAGGGGTAAAGCTCTCACCATGTTCCAAAGAAGTATGCGATAAAAAGAACGGGTTTCCAATCTGTTGGTTGTTAAAAAAAGTGCTTTCATTAAGATGCTTCATTGTTTCATTTTTCCAGTTGAAAAAGGATATAATAATATTAACTTGTTTTTTTGATGAATTATTTTATTTGGAGGGAAGGACATGCGGATTGGGGTACCTAAAGAGATCAAAAATAATGAAAACCGTGTAGCGATGACACCGGCTGGAGTAGTTAACCTTGTGAAATTTGGCCATAAGGTTTTTATTGAAAAAGGAGCGGGGCTTGGCTCTGGGTTTTTGGATGAAGATTATAGCTCTGCAGGTGCGAATCTAGTGGAAACCGCTGGTGAAGCATGGTCCATGGAAATGGTAATGAAGGTAAAGGAACCTCTGCCAAGCGAATATCAATTCTTCCGTGAAGGATTAATTTTATTTACATATTTACATCTGGCGCCTGAACCGGAATTAACCAAGGCCTTAATTGAAAATAAAGTAGTAGGGATTGCCTATGAAACAGTTCAGTTAGCGAACAGAAGCTTGCCATTATTAACCCCAATGAGTGAGGTTGCGGGGAGGATGGCTGCGCAGGTTGGCGCTCAATTTTTGGAAAAGGTCTATGGAGGCAAAGGAATTCTTCTCTCAGGTGTCCCAGGAGTAAAAAGAGGAACTGTTACCATTATTGGCGGTGGTGTAGCAGGAACAAATGCGGCAAAAATGGCAATTGGTTTGGGTGCAAAGGTTACGATTATTGATTTAAATCCAGAGCGTCTTCGTCAGTTAGACGATATATTCGGTTCAGATGTAACAACATTAATGTCCAACCATTATAATATTGCCGAAGCGGTAAGGGAATCTGATTTAGTCATTGGCGCTGTTTTAATCCCTGGGGCGAAGGCCCCGAAGCTTGTCAGTGAAGAAATTATTCAATCGATGAAACCTGGAAGCGTTGTTGTTGATATCGCTATCGACCAAGGCGGTATTTTTGAAACAACTGATCGAATTACTACACATGATAATCCAACATACGTGAAGCATGGTGTTGTTCATTACGCTGTAGCCAATATGCCTGGTGCGGTACCAAGAACTTCAACGATTGCATTAACAAACGTGACGGTTCCATATGCGGTTCAAATCGCCAATAAGGGCTACCAAAAGGCGTGTTTAGAAAATGAGGCCTTGTTAAAAGGAATCAATACTCACGGTGGATATGTGACCTATCAAGCAGTTGCCGAAGCGCATGGAGTGGAATTTAAAGATACGAAAACATTACTTGAAAAATAAAGACAGTTTTCAAGAATGTAGCGCTAATTTTGGTCTAGTGACCACTTTATGAGGGCAGGTTTCATAGCATTATCATTCAATTTGTCCTCATGCCTTTTCTATTAACCTAATAAAACAGATTTTTATCGTTATTGATCTCCATTTCTTTCTCCTATGTAAAATAAAAACCAGCTCCAAAAAGAAGCTGGTTTGAAATACATAATATGAGCCGCATTTGCCGTAGTTAGATAAGAAAGTTTTAAACCACCACTCCTCAAAGTGGGTGTTCTCAGAAACCTTTCTGCGTGTCCTCCATGTCATATAGACAGAGGCCTGTCATTCCAGCTTCGATGTTTAAACTCCCTTTTACAGCTTAAAGGTTAAAACTTTATTATGATTACGCACAACGCAGCTTGTATTTGTATACTACATCATTTCCGACTAGAGTTCAATGGTAAAAAAACTCCAATTTCATTATTTTATAATCTGTAATTCTTTCGGGAATTTGGTTAAAATCTTTGCCCCGTCAGCGCTAATATAAATATCATCTTCAATTCGAACACCTGCTAGGTCAGGCACATAAATTCCCGGTTCTATTGTATATACCATACCTTCTTCTATTACCAGCTGGTTTGTTTCGGTCATTGAAGGATATTCATGGACGCCTATTCCAAGGCCATGGCCTAAGCGATGTGGAAAATATTCTCCATATCCTGCGTCAGCAATAATTCGGCGAGCAGTAAGGTCAACTTCTGCTGCCGTAGCTCCTGGCTTACTTGCCTCAATGGCAGCGAGCTGCGCCTTTAAAACAGTATCATAAATTTCTTTTTGCTTGTCATTAATGTCCCCGTAAGCTACCGTTCTCGTGATATCAGAGCAATACCGATCGACCACAACCCCTAAATCGAATAACACAAGATCACCTTTGCGAATTTTTGTTTCTCCTGGGTTGCCATGAGGTGAAGCGGCGTTCGCACCGGTCAATACTATTGTCGAAAACGACATTTCGGTAACACCCTTTTGCTTTAAAGCGTACTCTAAGGCATTAAGGATTTCCAGCTCTGTTTTACCTTCCTTAATTTCACTTGCACCAAATTCCACTGCATAATCGGCAAGGGCACAAGCTTCTTCAATAATTTTAAGTTCTCTGGCATCTTTAATCATGCGAAGCAGTCGTAATTTTTCTTCTGCAGAAACAAATGATACATTAGGGAATAACTGTGTTAGAAGCTCATAGCGTTCGACATTCATATGTTCCTTTTCAATCGCGACCTTAGAAACGCCATTGATTCTTTTATTGATGGAATTATGAATCATTTCCCATGGGTTTTCGATGTCGCTATAACCGATGATTTCATGCCCCCAGCCTGATTGTTTGGCATCATGCACTTCCATCGCTGGGCAGACGAGGAACGGTTCTTCCTCTTGAAAAACTGCAAGCGCAAGCAATCGTTCATGCGGGTCAGTATAATAGCCGCTTAAATAAAATGCATTTTCGGAAGAAGTAAGAAAGCTTACTTCAATCCCGTTTTCCTTCATCCATGTTTGAAGCTTAACTAATCGCTGATTCATGTTTACGGGCCCCCTTTAAAAAGTTAAGAAAATAAATTTACACTTTGAGAATTGACCAGCTTCGGAGGCTAATGTACTTCGCCCTTTTCCCTACGATAAATCAAAGTGCTCCAGTCCATATGCCGCTAAACGGGCTCTTCCGCTTTTCATTATGAGAGTATCAGTATTAAAAGAGAATGTAAACTATCTGACCTTATCTTACGCTAAAACAAGTGAGTGCTGGGAATAAATGTAGCAGGAATTCTAAATTATTTATGGAAGTACATAATATAACAATATAAGAGGAGTTGGGATGATGAGAATTTCTTACCATGGACATGCAGTTATTCAAATTCAAACAAATGGAAAAACGATTATGATTGACCCTTTTATTACTGGTAATCAATTAACGGACTTGAAGGCTGAGGACCTAACACCAGATGTAATCATCCTCTCCCATGGCCATAATGACCATGTTGGGGACACTGTTGAGCTAGCTAAAAGGAATAATGCCCTTGTTATTGCAAATGCGGAAATATCCGATTTTCTAAGCTGGCAAGGAGTTAATACTCACGCCATGCATATAGGCGGCGCTTATCAGTTTGAATTTGGAAAAGTTAAGCTAACACAGGCCTTCCATGGCTCAAGCTACACAACCGAAAAAAATGAGCTTATCTATTGCGGCATGCCTGCAGGAATTTTATTTATGAACGAAGGTAAGACGATTTATCACGCAGGAGATACCGCTTTATTTTCAGATATGAAGCTGATTGGCGAAAGGCATCCGATTGATATAGCCTTCCTGCCGATTGGTGATAATTTTACGATGGGGCCAGAAGATGCTGCCTATGCGGCTAAACTGTTGGATGCAAAGATGGTTGTACCGATTCACTTTAATACCTTCCCGCCAATTAAACAAGACCCAGATCAATTTATTAAGATGCTAGATAATCAAAATGGGAAAGTACTGGCTCCTGGCGAGGCCATAGAAATTTAGATGTTCTTTGGGTATTCACATACTTTTTTTGCTCCTGCCTGCATAGAGATGAATCAAGCAGTCTTTATGAAGGAGGAAAAGAGAGTGAAAAAGAACAGATATTTACTTTGCCTGCTGCTGTGTGGATTTATGCTTTATTTTGCTGTTCCAAAATTTTCAGTGACTGCAGAAGGGACACAGGGGCTTTTCGCTATTGTGTGGCTTTCATTTGCACTGATCGTGATTGCTGGAAATCTGACCGGGCTTCTCTATAGTCCCAAAAAACAAGTGCAAGGTCTCCAGTCGCAGCGCCAAAAGAAGAAAACCCGGTCTTTTTAAAAGGAATTCCATGACAATGTAATGTCCCGCATTGAATCAAGGCTTTCGAAACTTTATAATAGAATTTAGGGTATAAACCAAACTGACTAGATGACTAGGAATTCGAAATATAAAGGGTGAAGGTCTTGGCTACTAAGCATGAACAAATTTTGCAATACATTGATGGACTTCCAATCGGGGAAAAAATATCAGTGCGGCAAATCGCCAAGGCGATGTCTGTAAGTGAAGGTACAGCCTATCGAGCGATTAAAGAAGCCGAAAATAAAGGATATGTCAGTACGATTGAACGAGTTGGTACCATTAGAATCGAACGGAAGAAGAAAGAAAATATTGAAAAGCTTACGTTTGCTGAAGTCGTAAATATTGTGGACGGGCAGGTATTAGGCGGAAGAACTGGCTTGCATAAAACACTCAATAAATTTGTGATCGGCGCGATGAAACTAGAGGCCATGATGCGCTACACGGAGGCTGGGAACCTGTTAATTGTCGGGAACCGGACACAAGCACATGAGCTAGCTTTAAAAGCTGGAGCCGCCGTGCTGATCACCGGGGGATTTGACTCAGAAGAGCATGTAAAAAAGCTGGCAGATAAGTTAGAGTTACCGGTTATTTCAACAAGCTATGACACTTTTACTGTCGCCACAATGATTAATCGCGCTATTTATGACCAATTAATCAAAAAGGAAATTATTTTAGTAGAAGATATTTTAACACCTCTTGCGGATACCTATTACCTAAATACATCCGATAAGGTGTCAAAATGGCATGAATTTAATCAAAAAACAACGCACAGCCGCTATCCTGTAGTCGATCAAAATATGAAGGTTCAAGGAATGGTGACAAGTAAAGATATTTTAGGTCAGGTTTTAGAAACTTCTATCGACAAAATTATGACGAAAAACCCAATGACAGTTAATGGAAAGACAAGCGTTGCTTCAACAGCCCATACGATGGTCTGGGAAGGGATCGAGGTTCTTCCCGTTGCCGATGACTCGAACCGTTTAGAAGGGATTATCAGCAGGCAGGATGTATTAAAGGCTCTGCAAATGAATCAACGACAGCCACAGGTTGGCGAAACCATCGATGATATTGTTACAAATCAAATGGTATTAATGCAGGGTAAACAAAAAGGCGAAGAAGTATACTCTTGCGAAGTGACACCGCAAATGACCAATCATCTTGGAACCATTTCATATGGAGTATTTACAACTATTGTCGCAGATGCAGCCAACCGGGTATTACGAAGCTATAAAAAAGGCGACTTGGTAGTAGAAAATATGTCTATTTACTTTATTAAACCTGTTCAAATGGAGAGTACATTAGAAATTTTTCCAAGAATACTTGAAGTTGGACGAAAATTTGGGAAGGTAGATGTGGAAGTTTTCAATGAAGGAATATTAGTTGGAAAAGCGATGATGATGTGTCAATTAATTGACAGGAGTTAGAAAAGCGGAGTTGTCCTTTTAGCGAAGTAAACTAGCCACTGAGCGCTCATCTAAAAAGCTGACGCTTTCCCTTCGTACGAGGTGTCGCTTCCGAAGCTTATTCTTATGGAGCTGGACAGTTTTCGAAGTCATAACCTAAGAAAGCCGCTTCTCAACTAGAGAAGCGGCTCAGTTTTATTTTTGGGCATCCAGCATGTTTGCTTCCTCAATTGCAAATGGAAGGTAGTGTTTATATTTTTTGAAGCCGATCCAGGTGAAAACGGCCCCATAAATAGTAAAAATGGCAGCGACAATATAAGAAACAGTTGATTCGGATATAAATAGCAAATGATTTACACCAAATAAGCATACAAACAGACCAAGGGCAATATTTGATTTGGCGGAAAGCCATTTCTTTTCGACTTGACGGTTGCTTCTGAAGTATTTTGTTTTATAAAATAAATAAAAAGCAAATAACACTACAATGAAAACGACAAGTACAAACATAATATGTTCCTCCAAGTTCTAAAATCTTCTACTATTTTATCGTGTAATTAAAAAAAAAGCCATTATTGGTTCTTAAGGAGCAGTGTCTATGATTGAGCAAATTTTAGCAGCGATTGAACAATATGAAACCATCATTGTTCACCGTCACGTCCGTCCTGATCCGGATGCATATGGTTCACAAGGTGGTTTGGCTGCGATTTTACAAGAATCCTATCCCGAAAAAAAGATTTATGCAGTTGGGCAGGAGGAGTCGACTCTAAATTTCATGCGCAGATTAGATGTGATTGAGGATGATGTATACAATGGGGCATTGGTCATTGTTTGTGATACAGCTAATGCGGAAAGAATTTGTGACGGGCGCTACTCATTAGGAGAAAAGCTAATAAAAATCGACCATCATCCAAACGAAGATCCATATGGAGATTTGTTATGGGTCGACACAACGGCAAGCTCATGCAGTGAAATGATCTATGAATTTTACATAAACGGAAAAGATAAAGGCTTAAAAATGAATGATGAAGCGGCAAGGCTTTTATTCGCAGGAATTGTTGGGGATACGGGCAGGTTTCTTTTTCCAAGTTCAACAGATAAGACATTCGCTTTTGCTGGGGAATTGATTCACTACAATTTTTCACGTACAGAGCTTTTTGACAGGATGTATGAATTAGATCCCAATATAATAAAGTTAAAGGGTTATGTCCTTCAAAATTTCGTGCTTCAGCCAAACGGTGTTGCTTCCGTTATGCTTACAAAGGATTTATTAAAAGAATATCGTGCAAGGCCAGCAGAAGCATCCTTGCTTGTTGGTATATTAGGAGATGTTAAAGGAATTAAAGCGTGGGTCTTTTTCATTGAGGAAGACGATCAAATACGTGTTCGCCTCCGTTCAAAGGGACCGGTCATTAATGGAGTTGCTAGGAAGTTTAAAGGAGGAGGACATCCACTTGCTTCAGGTGCATCCATCTATTCTTGGGATGAGGTAGACCATGTCTTAAAGGAATTAAACGAGGCAAGCGAAATCCATTCAAAATAGTGTTGTCGGAAAAAGGGAACGGCCCAAATCCGGGCCGTTTCGTTAATATCTAGCTCCAGTCTATACGCCGCTAAACGGGCGCTTCCGCTTTTCTTAAAAGATACAAAAGTTTAATTTCGACTTTGAGAATTGTCTAGCTCCAGCGCCCAGCGGCTAGTAGACTTCGCTCTTCTCCCTACGATAAGTCAACATCGGATCGCTAACGCTCTCCGTGTATCCTTTATCTCAGTCGAAGCGCTCCAGTCTATACGCCGCTAAACGGGCGCTTCCGCTTTTCTTATTCAAATTGAATTTCAAGCTGAATCGTTAAGTTTGTGTAAATAACCATTTCTTTTATCTTCAGTGTGTATCTTTTTTCATTGATTTTTACCGGTTTGTTCTCGATAACTTTTTTTATGAGATCCTTGCTTTTATAGACTGTCTCTAAATCCTTTGCCAGCATCATACTAATATCATCTCGAACAGAGTTTTCCGTCTCAAGAACACTTAATGAATCCAGTTTGTATTTTTCTGAGTTGATGATTTTTATATTAATCTTTTGGACAGTCAGTTGTTCAATATTGCGTTTATTCAATTCCTTATATTCTTCTTGCCATATTTTTTTCTCATTGTTTAAATCAACAATGTCCTCCTGCTGCTTTCGAATTAATTCCGTATTTTCTTCTTGCCAGACCCCGTAAATATATAAAAAGATACACCAGCTTATGGCACCGCCAATAGCCATCCCAGCAAAAAAACGCTGCCATGCAGGTCTGCGGTACAATGGCGGAATTCTCATGATGAAATATACTCCTGGGTGAGCCAATTAATAATGAGGGCTCCTGTCTGGGCGCCGCCCAAAGCAGAAAGGATTAATAAAAATTGTTTAAAAAGATCCTTTGTACCAGCATCCAAAAGGCCTTTTTCAAATGTGTAAACCGTATCAAATGTCCCGCCGATTGCCGCTACAATTGCCCAAATTCTAAGTGAACTAGACAAGCGATAAACGGTTGTAAGCGGAGGTTGACCGGTTAAAAAGGCTGCAATTCCGCCAATTAATGAACCACCAAGCAGGACGCCTAAGGCTATAAAATAGCTTTCGATAAAAGCTGGAAAAAAACCGATTTCTTTCATCCCTTCAACCGCCTTCATACAAGATCAAAAATGTCTATATTCATTTATATGGACAAAGGTTCATGAATATGTTTTTAAAAAAACAGAACATATTTTCCTTTTTTGTGATAAAGATTTATAATAAATGATAGATATTAAGTTTAAGGAACGGTGAGGCAATATGTCTTTTATTCACCTTCATGTTTATAGTGCCTATAGTTTGTTGACAAGTACGGCATCCGTCCCGGATTTAATCGAAAATGCAAAGAGAAAAGGGTATACCGCCCTCGCCCTTACCGACAGAAATGTCATGTATGGAACTATTGAATTTTATAAGCTTTGTAAAAAAAATAATTTGAAACCGATTATTGGATTAACGGTTGATGTGGAAAGTGAAATCACCGCGAACGAATCTTATCCGCTTGTATTACTGGCAGAAGATGATAAGGGATTTAGAAATCTTTTGAAAATTTCCAGTGCGGTTCAGACAAAGGCCGATAACGGAATTCCGCAAAAATGGCTGAGGCATTATTCGGAGGGTCTTATTGCCATAACGCCTGGACTTGAGGGGGAAATTGAACAGTCCCTTTTAAATGGAAAAGAGGAGATGGCAAGAAAGCTAATTAGAAAATTAGACTCCATCTTCGGCAGTGGCAACTTTTTTCTCTCACTTCAAAATCATCATCTCGAACAAGAAGCGAAAATTAGGAAACAGTTTCTCGCGATTTCAGATGAGTTTCATGTGCCCCTAGTTGCAACCAACAGGGTACATTATTTGGAAAAAGACGATATGTTTGCACATGAATGTTTGCTGGCAATCAAGAATGGTGATAAATTGCAGGATGACCAAAGAGAAAAACTGGAAAGTGATCAATTTTATTTGAAAACAGCAGCAGAAATGGTTGATTGCTTTTCAGAAGTTCCTGAAGCACTAGAAAATACACTCCGGATTGCTAAAAGGTGCAGCGTAAATATTGAACTAAATAAAACCTACTTACCTACTTTTCCGACTGAAAATGATATGGTTGCAGAGGATTATCTTGAGATGCTGTGTAAGAAGGGACTCCATGAACGCTTTACCGCGCCGTCCCAGGAGTATTATGACCGGCTATCCTATGAATTAGCGGTAATCAAGCGAATGAAATTTAGCAACTACTTTTTAATTGTTTGGGATTTTATGAGGTTTGCGCGTGAAAAAGGTATTTTGACCGGGCCAGGACGGGGCTCTGCAGCAGGATCGCTTGTTGCCTATGTTTTATATATTACCGATGTGGATCCGATTAATCACCATCTATTATTTGAGCGGTTTTTAAATCCTGAACGGATTTCGATGCCTGATATTGATATAGATTTCCCTGACCACCGCCGCGATGAAGTGATCGAATATGTCGTACAGAAGTACGGTGAACTCCATGTCGCACAAATTGTGACATTTGGAACACTTGCAGCAAAAGCAGCAGTAAGAGATGTCGGCAGGGCTTTCGGATTAAATTCAAAAGAATTGGAGCAATTGTCCCGGCTGATCCCGTCTCGTTTAGGCATTGACCTTCAAGCCGCATATAAAGAATCTGAATCGTTAAGAAGGTTTGTCAATGAGTCTCCGCTAAACCGCAAGCTTTTTGACACAGCCTTAAAGCTCGAAGGTCTGCCTCGGCATACCTCAACACATGCTGCGGGTGTGGTCATAAGTGAGAAGCAGCTTATAGAATTAATCCCGATTCAACGCGGGTCAAACCATGTTTACTTAACGCAATATTCTATGGAGTATCTCGAAGAAATTGGCCTGCTGAAAATGGATTTCCTTGGCCTCAGAAATCTATCACTTATTGAAACAATCCTTTCCTCTATTTATCGTCATACTGGAAGGAAAGTGGATATTGGACGAATTCCATTAGATGACACCAAGACCTATGAATTATTGGCTAGGGGTGAAACAACAGGCATTTTCCAGTTAGAATCGGAAGGTATGCGGAAGGTATTAACCCGGTTAAAGCCTTCACGTTTTGAGGATATTGTCGCAGTCAATGCCTTGTACCGTCCGGGGCCGATGGAAAATATTCCGCTCTTTATAGATCGAAAACATGGTCGTAAGGCGGTTGAATATCCTCACCCGGATTTACAGCCGATCCTAGAGAATACATATGGTGTCATCGTCTACCAAGAGCAAATCATGCAGATTGCTTCGAAAATGGCGGGATTCTCACTCGGTGAAGCAGACCTTTTACGCCGGGCAGTTGGAAAAAAACAAAAAGAAGTACTGGACAAAGAGCGGAATCACTTCGTCCAAGGAGCACTGAAAAAGGGGTATCAGCAAGCACTTGCCAATGAAATATATGATTTAATTGTTAGGTTTGCTAACTACGGCTTTAACCGAAGCCACGCTGTTGCCTATAGTATGATTGCCTACCAGCTGGCTTATTTAAAGTCGAATTTTCCGGTTCATTTTATGGCGGGTCTGCTTACTTCGGCAATCGGCAATGATACAAAAATTGCCCAATACATTATAGAAACGAGGCAAAAGGAAATTGATGTCTTGCCGCCATCCATTAATCAAAGTAAGTACTCATTCCAGGTTGAACAAGCGGGAGCTATTCGCTACAGCCTAGCAGCTATCAAAAGCGTCGGCGCAGCCGCCTTAAAGGAAATTTTTCAAACAAGGAAACGAAAGAAATTTGACGACTTATTTGATTTTTGTATCAGGGTTTCGACTAAGGCGATTAACAGAAAAACACTTGAGTTCCTAGTTCACTCTGGATGTTTCGATGAATTTGGCGAAGATCGAGCCGTTCTGCTAGCGAGCTTGGATGTTGCCAGTGAACATGCACAAATCTTCAAACCGGATGATTCCAACCAATTTGACTTATTTGAAGATGAAATGATTCCAAAACCGAAATATGTTCAAGTCGATCCTATCAGTCTTGAAAATAAGCTGACATTTGAAAAAGAGGCGCTTGGTTTTTATCTTTCTAATCACCCTATTTCTATATATGAAAAAGATCTCAAGCGGAACGGCGTATATTTGTTATATCAATTAAGAAGTGATAATAAAAGGGCCGCTTCTGGGGTTTTTATTTCAGCGATGAAATCGATTCGAACCAAAAAGGGTGATTTGATGGCCTTTTTAACGATAAGTGATGCCAGCGGTGAAATGGAGGCAGTCGTCTTTCCTGCTATGTATAAAAAATTCCAGTCATTATTACAGCAGGGGAATTTTGTGCTGCTGGAGGGGAAAATAGAAGAGCGGGATGAGAAGCTGCAATTTATCATTCAACAGGTATCAGATTTAGAACAATGGTTAAAAACAAGAGCAGTAAAACACCAGGTATTATATTTAAAAATTACCTCAAGTCAGCAGGATGACCAATTGCTGCATAAAATAAATCAGCTCCTAAAAGAAAATAAAGGGGATTCTGGTGTTATTTTGCATGATGAAGTGACCAAAAAAACAGTTAGGTTAACGGCAGATAACAATGTTAATCCAACCCCTGAAGTACAGCAGAAATTAAGAAATCTACTTGGGTCAAAAAATGTTGTCCTGAAAGATTAATTCTTTACAACTTTCGAAGATATGTTATAGTGGTAAAGAGACGAGTGTGGTCTGACCACTATAGTTGGAGTATGATTAAATGGGATGTTTATTTATTTTTTTGAATTATTTAAGGGGTGACAGATCTTGACTTTACGTGAAGAAGCATTACATATGCATCGAATTAATAAAGGAAAGTTAGAGTCGAAATCAAAAGTTCCAGTTCGAAATGCAAAGGATTTAAGTTTAGCCTATTCACCAGGTGTGGCAGAGCCATGTAAAGATATTTATGAAAAACCGGAAACAGTTTACGATTATACCATGAAAGGAAACATGGTCGCTGTGGTTTCCGATGGCACGGCTGTTCTTGGTCTCGGTAATATTGGCCCTGAAGCAGCGCTTCCTGTAATGGAAGGAAAGGCCGTTCTCTTTAAAAGTTTTGCTGGTGTTGATGCCTTTCCAATCTGTTTAAATACTACAGATGTAGACAAAATTGTTGAAACGGTTAAACTGCTTGAACCGACCTTTGGGGGAGTAAACCTCGAAGATATCGCCGCACCAAATTGTTTTGTCATTGAGGAAAGATTGAAGAAGGAAGCGAATATTCCAATTTTTCATGATGATCAGCATGGAACAGCTATTGTTACGGTTGCAGGTCTTGTCAATGCCCTTAAATTGATTGGGAAGAAAATGAGTGAAATAAAAATAGTTGCAAGCGGTGCAGGTGCAGCGGGGATTGCAATTATTAAGTTGTTATATAGCTATGGTGTAAGAGATATTATTATGTGTGATACTAAGGGTGCGATTTACGAAGGCCGTCCACATGGGATGAATGCGGTCAAAGCGGAAGTGGCGAAATTTACCAATCGCGAAAACTTAACAGGAAGTCTCGCAGATGTGATCAAAGGTGCCGATGTATTTATTGGGGTATCTGTTGCCGGAGCACTTACAAAAGAAATGGTTGCATCTATGAACCCAGATTCGATTATTTTCGCCATGGCCAACCCAGACCCAGAGATTATGCCTGATGAAGCAAAAGCAGCAGGGGCAAAAGTAGTTGGAACCGGCCGTTCTGATTTTCCAAACCAGGTAAACAATGTTCTTGCCTTCCCGGGAATTTTCCGTGGAGCACTTGATGTTCGTGCAACACATATTAACGAAAAAATGAAAGTTGCTGCAGTGGAAGCCATTGCCGGCTTAATTAGTGAGGATGAACTTAATGCAGACTATGTCATTCCAGCTCCTTTTGACCCAAGAGTAGCTCCAAATGTAGCTGCTGCTGTTGCAAAAGCAGCAATGGAAACCGGTGTAGCCCGGATTAAGGTAGATCCTGAGGATGTAAAAGAAAAAACACAGAGGCTCGCGATTATTGGCAAAAGTGAGTGATCAAGTAAGTGGCGAATACCAAAGTATATTTAGAAATTGTAAAGCAGTTACGAGAAATGATAACTATTGATGGACTTAAGACTGGAGATAAGATTCCTTCAGAACGGGAATTATCAGAGCGCCTGAATTTCGGGCGCTCTTCCGTTCGCGAAGCTCTTAGAGCATTGGAATTACTTGGCTTAATCGAAACAAGGCGGGGCGAGGGGACATTTATTAGAGACTTTCGCGGCCACCAGCTGGTCCAGCTTCTCAGCACATTCATTTTGCAGGATGAAAAAGCAAAACACGATGTATTCGAAACCAAAAACTATATTGAGATGGATTGTCTTCGCTTAGCATTGAAAAAAGTCGATAATCGACATATTGCAACATTAAAGGAATGGGTCATAAAAGCAGAAAACTTTTCAGATGATGAGTTTTTTCATCGGATTATTGAGATTTCAGATAACCACCTATTCTTAAGAATGTGGCTAATTTTAAAGGAATATTATTATTCACTAGATAATCATCATGTAGACTATCAGCGGGGAGACTATATTGTTTTGCTGGAAGCTTTGGGAGAAAAGGATGCAGGAAAAACACTTTCTGCATATGGTAAACTTCGAAATTTGTCTGATTTTTAACGACAAATACTAACAGATTTTGAACTTTTTTTATTTTATAGTGGAAGCTATACAAGCCCAGAAAAAAGGGTGTTTTTAATTTCCAGTGGTCTGACCACTTTTGGGAGTTTGTAGGTATGAAGTTGACGTAGGATAGAAAGACTTCTGAATAGCAAAAGATGGAGATTCTTGCCGTTGGCAGGTCTGTGTTATACAAGGGAGGTTTTATTTTGGCTCTTAAAGATCTATTTACAAAAAATCAGCCGAAAAAGAAAAAATATGCAACAATTCCAACAGAAACTGCTAAAAGTGACGTACCTGAAGGGATTATGACAAAGTGCCCTTCTTGTAAGAAAATCATGTATACAAAGGAATTACTAAAAAATACAAAGGTCTGTTTACATTGCGGCTTTCATTTTCAAATGAATGCGAAAGAGCGTATTGACAGCTTTATTGATGAGGGTAGTTTTGTAGAAATCAATGAAAACATGGTGTCTGAAAATCCATTGAATTTCCCAGACTATCTTGAAAAGCTAGAAAAAGATCGGCAAAAAAGCAAGTTAAACGAGGCCGTCGTCACTGGAATGGGAACGGTTAATGGTCAAAAAATTGTTTTGGCTATTATGGATGCTTCTTTCCGTATGGGGAGCATGGGCTCTGTTGTTGGTGAAAAAATTACCCTTGCGATTGAAAAGGCAGATGAACTTTCTCTTCCATTCATTATCTTTACTGCATCAGGTGGTGCTAGAATGCAGGAGGGTGCCTTAAGCTTGATGCAAATGGCCAAAACAAGTGTTGCGTTAAAGAGGTTTAGCAATAATGGAGGGTTAATCATTTCCATTATGACACACCCGACAACGGGCGGCGTATCTGCAAGTTTCGCCTCATTGGGCGACTACAACTTCGCTGAGCCTGGTGCACTAATTGCTTTCGCCGGCCGCAGAGTTATTGAACAATCTATTCGTGAAGAACTGCCGGAGGATTTTCAAACGGCAGAGTTTCTTTTAAAACACGGTCAGTTGGATGCAATTATTTCACGTATCGATTTAGTAGAGATAATCACGAACATTTTAGAAATTCATCAACCAGGTGGTGAGATCGAGTGGTAGGGGAATTAGAGTTTGAACGCCCGATTGTAGAATTAAGAAAGAAAATCTCTGAATTAAAAGAGTTTACGAAAACAGCCGATGTCGATTTAAGTTCTGAAATTGTAAAATTAGAGGCACGGCTCGAAAAGCTGGAGCAGGATATATATGAAAATATTAAGCCATGGGATCGCGTGCAAATAGCACGTCTTGCGAATAGGCCTACAACACTTGATTATATTTCTTACCTATTTGAAGGCTTCTTTGAATGTCATGGAGACCGAACCTATGCAGATGATGAGGCCATCGTTGGCGGAGTTGCTAAATTTAAAGGACTTCCTGTTACCGTTATCGGCCACCAACGGGGAAAAGATACGAAAGAGAATATTCGCAGAAACTTTGGGATGCCCCATCCTGAAGGCTATCGAAAAGCATTACGCTTGATGAAACAGGCTGATAAATTTAATCGCCCAATCATTTGTTTTATTGATACGAAAGGTGCCTATCCAGGGAAAGCTGCGGAAGAACGCGGCCAAAGTGAAGCGATTGCCCGCAATCTTTTTGAAATGGCAGGTCTCAAAGTCCCGGTTATTTGTATTGTTATTGGTGAAGGCGGAAGCGGTGGTGCCCTTGCACTAGGTGTCGGCAACCGTATATACATGCTCGAAAACTCAACATACTCTGTTATTTCTCCTGAAGGTGCGGCTGCTATTTTGTGGAAGGATGCGTCCCTCGCAAAAAATGCGGCTGAAACAATGAGGATTACTGCCCCTGACTTGAAAGAACTGGGTGTCATTGATGATATAATTCCCGAAATTAAAGGCGGAGCCCATAAGGATGTCAAAAAGCAAGCAGAGGGAATTGAAAAGGTGCTTAAGATGTCTCTTCAGCAGTTACTTAAACTATCAGAAGATGAATTAATAGCTGACCGTTATAATCGATTCAGGACAATAGGGGAATACACCACATTGAAGGATTACATTGGCGTAAATTAAAAAAATCGTGCTCAATAGGGCACGATTTTTTAAAGGTATAATAAAGTGTGAATTTTGAGAAATCTCCAGCTACATTGGGGTCATAAGCCCCTGAGCAATGCGCTTCCGCTTTTCTTTGTTCACAAAGGATTCACAAAAAATACCCCAAAAAGATGAAGATGCCGCTTTCAATCGCAAATAAACCGTTTCCAGTTCACTAACTATTCCGTCTATTATAATTACTAATATGAATCGGTTGTTAAGGGCATTTCTTCATGTTATTTTATAAATATTCGAGGGTTTTATGCTAATAATAAAATGAGTATTTATTTAAAAGTTAGCTTATCTTATTTACGAACGAAAGTGTACATAAGTTTTTCTAAATTCATGATTGAGGTGATAAGGATGAAAAAAATAGGGGTACTTACGAGCGGCGGCGACTCTCCAGGGATGAATCCGGCGATACGTGCTGTTGTCCGTAAAGCAATTTTTCATAATGTAGAAGTTTATGGTATTTATGGCGGTTATACAGGATTAATTTCAGGAAATATAAAAAAGCTTGAGCTTGGTTCCGTTGGTGATATTATTCATCGAGGGGGAACGATGCTGCATTCGGCACGCTGCCCGGAATTTAAAACAAAAGAGGGACAGCAAAAAGGTATAGAACAGCTTAGAGAACAAGGAATTGAAGGGCTTGTTGTCATTGGCGGTGATGGATCGTACCGTGGGGCAAAAGCATTAACAGAGCAAGGCTTTCCATGCGTAGGTGTACCAGGTACAATTGATAATGATATTCCGGGAACGGAACAAACCATAGGTTTTGATACGGCCTTAAACACGGTAATCGACGCAATTGATAAAATTCGCGATACTGCTACATCACACGAAAGAACTTTTGTCATTGAAGTAATGGGACGTGATGCAGGTGATATTGCTTTATGGGCAGGGCTTGCAGGTGGTGCAGAAACGATTTTAATTCCTGAAGAGAACTTTGACATGAATGAAGTGGCAGACAGGCTGCGCAGTGGTCAAGAACGCGGGAAAAAACATAGTATTATTGTTGTTGCTGAAGGAGTTTGTAGTGGTGTTGAGTTTGCCCGTCAATTGCAAGAAGCAACTAAATTTGATACAAGAGTGTCGGTTTTAGGCCACATTCAGCGCGGCGGCTCTCCAACTGCTGCAGACAGAGTCCTTGCCAGCAGGTTAGGAGCAAGAGCAGTAGAGCTTTTAATTGAAGGAAAAGGCGGCCGTGCGGTAGGAATTGAAAAAAATCAGTTAGTTGATTACGACATCATTGAAGCTCTTGATAAAAAACATAAATTAGATCTTGACTTATTCAAACTATCCAAGGAATTATCAATTTAAGAAAAAGCCTTTTCTAAAATGGGAGGAAATAAAGGATGTTACGAAAAACAAAAATCGTTTGTACAATTGGTCCTGCAAGTGAAAGCGTTGAAAAATTAACTCAATTAATTAATTCAGGTATGAACGTTGCCCGCTTAAATTTTTCACATGGTGATTTTGAAGAACATGGTGCCCGGATTCGAAATATTCGTGAAGCAGCAGAGCAAGCTGGAAAAACGGTAGCTATACTGCTTGATACAAAAGGACCGGAAATTCGGACAAATAACATGCAAAACGGTGCGATTGAGCTAAAAGCTGGCGAAAATGTGATTGTTTCAATGACTGAAGTAGAAGGAACCACACAAAAATTCTCTGTTACATATCCAGGGTTGATTGACGATGTACATGTCGGCTCAAAAATCCTTTTAGATGATGGTTTAATTGGTCTTGAAGTTACAGAAGTAAATAAAGCAGGAAATGAAATTCATACGAAAATTCTAAACAGCGGTACATTGAAAAATAAAAAAGGAGTAAATGTCCCTGGAGTATCTGTTAACCTTCCGGGCATTACTGAGAAGGATACGAAAGATATTCTTTTTGGAATCGAGCAGGGGATTGATTTCATTGCAGCTTCCTTTGTCCGTCGGGCAAAAGATGTGTTAGAAATCCGTCAGCTATTAGAAGAAAATAATGCTACAAATATCCAAATTATCCCTAAAATTGAAAACCAAGAAGGCGTAGATAACATCGATGAGATCCTTGAAATCTCTGATGGCCTGATGGTTGCCCGTGGAGACCTTGGCGTAGAAATCCCAGCAGAAGAGGTTCCTCTTGTGCAAAAACTGTTAATTAAGAAGTGTAATGCCCTTGGAAAACCTGTCATCACGGCAACACAAATGCTCGATTCGATGCAGCGGAACCCAAGACCGACTCGTGCCGAAGCAAGTGATGTTGCCAATGCTATTTTTGATGGTACAGACGCAATTATGCTCTCTGGTGAAACTGCTGCAGGACTTTACCCAGTGGAAGCCGTGCAAACGATGCACAATATTGCTTCAAGAGCTGAACAAGCATTGGATCATAAAGAAATTTTATCGGGCCGGAGCAAAGACACGGAACATAATCTTACGGATGCTATTGGTCAATCAGTTGCCCACACGGCTTTAAACCTGGAAGTAAAATCGATTATTACTCCTACTGAGAGCGGCCATACGGCAAGAATGATTTCCAAGTATCGTCCGAAAGCAGCGATTGTTGCTGTGACTGCAAATGATCATGTTTGCCGTCGTTTGCAGCTAGTTTGGGGTGTTTACCCGCAATTAGGTAGAATTTGCACCACTACTGATGAGATGCTCGATATTGCTGTTGAAGAAAGCTTAAATAGCGGTATTGTAAAGCATGGTGATTTGGTAGTAATCACTGCAGGCGTTCCTGTTGGTGAAGCAGGTACAACGAATTTAATGAAGATTCATGTTGTTGGTGATATCATTACGAAGGGACAAGGAATTGGCCGCAGGTCTGCTTTCGGGAAAGTGGTGATTGCCCATGATGCGAAAGAGGCTTTAGAAAAAGTAAAGCCAGGTTCTATTCTTGTGACAATCGGTTCAGATCGTGAAATGGTCCCTGCTATTGAAAAATGTGCTGCCCTTATTACGCAAGAAGGTGGATTAACTAGCCATGCAGCTGTAGTTGGCCTAAACTTAAGCATTCCAGTAATTGTTGGTGTAGACAATGCTTTAGAATTGTTTAAAGAATGTCAAGAAATAACAGTGGATGCGACAAGAGGAGTAATTTATAACGGGCATGCAAGCGTACTATAATAAAAAACGTCAGCTTCCAAATTAGGAGCTGACGTTTTTTTATCCCTCATTAACGGGCATTAAGGCATCCACTTCTAGATTTTGAGAAAAAAGGATAAGCGGGAGATCAACTGCCCGTAAAAGCCCGATTGGTGAGATATAGTGAAACTTGCCGATGTGCTTTTCATCGGCTTAGTTGAACCAATCGAGTTCGTACTGTCTCATTGTCGAGGCGATAGCCTTGATATTAGAGGAAATATAACGGGACTAGCACTCAGTGGAGGGATGGAAAAGACTTCTACTAAGAAGTTTTATTTTATGCTTCTTTCCCTTTAATAAATGCCCAAACATCATGGAAGACATTTGCACGATAAAGCGTGGTGATTATGACTAGAGAAACCGGGCCGACGATTAATCCTAAAAAGCCTATTAACTTAAAACCAACAAATAATGCTATTAGTGTCGCCAATGGATCAAGACCTATACTTGATGAAAGAATCTTTGGCTCCATAATTTGCCGTTGAACGAGGACAACAATATACAGAACACCTAGGCCTATGGCAAGACCTGTATCGCCGCTAATAGCTGAATAAATGATCCACGGCACAAACACAGCACCTGTACCAAGGTAAGGAATGATATCGACGATACCTGTTGCTAAAGCAATCGTAATCGCATAATCAACCCTTAAGATCAAAAGACCAATCAGAATGATTACAGTAGTAATCGATATAAGTGTTGCTTGAGCTTTAATAAACCCAAATAATGCTTTTTTTAAGTCAATAAAAACTGTTCTGCCACTTGTTTTTGCCTTCTCAGGTAATAGTTTTCCACCCATTGCTGACAAGCGGTACCAATCCTTGCTAATAAAAAAGGTAGCCAATAACGAGAAAATAAAGACTGTTGCTGTATTTGGAAACCAAGATAAGACATTTGGGATATTTCCAAACAGATTTTTAAAAAAGTTTCCAACCGTTGTTCCAATATTCGTCCCGATATTTTGTATGTTCGCAATGATTGTATCCTTCTGACCAGCATCAAGCTTATTAAATACACTTGTTAATTGATTGTATAGCGGAATGATTTGAGCAGTAAAATAATCCTCAATATAATTAATTAGTGTATTAAGGTGTTCTGGAACAACCGTAGCTAAATAGTTTGCCCCGGAGACAATCTCCGCGACTAAAAGAGTAACTAACCCTGCAAATAAAGCAAATATAATAACTAATGCGACGAAAACCGCGAGTACTCGTGGCATTTTTGCTTTTTTTTCAAGAAAGTTAACAAGCGGATTAATCATAAAAGCAATAATAAGCCCAATTAGAAATGGATATGTTACTGATGATAAAAAGTAAATTGAGAAGAGTGCCAAAACAATTACCCCAATGACAAGTAAGAAACGTATTGTCCGGTTTATGTACTTGGGATTCAAAAACAGGCCTCCTTTATAAAAAATTATAGTTTCAGTTTAACATTTTATGAATAAAACTGCATAATTTCCCAATCAAATTTATGTACTTTAAATTAGTACGAACACTGAGAAGGAAAGGTTTCATAAACGAAACGAAAATTGTTATTTCAACACCTAAAAGAATATTATGGTACGATAATTTATGGAAGGGTTGGTGAAAAGAATGCCAAGCGAATCAATACTATTCCTGCTACTATTACTTGTAATTAGCTTGATCGCAAAAAATAGTTCTTTAATGATTGCAATTGCCGTCCTGCTTGTATTGAAAGCCGGCGGAATGGATGCAAAGTCTTTTTCATTTTTACAATCAAAAGGAATTAATTGGGGAGTCACCATTATTACAATTGCTGTTTTAGCTCCGATTGCCAGTGGTGAAATAGGTTTTAGAGACTTATCAGGCGCTTTTAAAACACCGTATGCTTGGATAGCCCTCATCTCCGGGATGCTTGTGGCTTTGCTTGCAAAGGGTGGTGTAAAGCTGCTAGCTGATGACCCGCAGATTACAACGGCATTAGTGTTAGGAACTATACTCTCTGTTTCTATTTTTAAAGGGGTGGCAGTTGGACCATTAATTGGCGCAGGTATCGCTTATACTGCTATGAAAATTTTTGGTTTTTTTAGCTAGATTTTTTGTAAAATAATATTTTTTTTGTATTTTTCAACTCCTTTTCGTTCACAAAAAATTAATAATTGTTTATAATAGGCTTGTAAGCGTATCCTTTTTTACATAAACCATATATATGCTGAATTACTTGTAAAATAATTTTTTTTATAAATGAAAAGGCATACACACTGTTTGCAAATATCCCGAGCAATCGCTCAGTCAATGTAAGGAAAGGAATCGCAAGTCGGCAAGTTCTTTTGATTTGAAAAAGGGTAATGGGGAAATTTAGAATGTAAAGGAGAGATTTTCTATGACAGTAACACGGGGTCTTGAAGGGGTAGTGGCAACAGCTTCCTCAATCAGCTCAATTATTGACGATACGCTAACATACGTTGGCTATGACATTGATGATTTAGCTGTAAATGCTAGCTTTGAAGAGGTAATCTATTTATTATGGCATCGCAAATTGCCGAATGCTGAACAGTTAGCAGAATTGAAAAAACAACTTGCTGAAAACTCAGCACTGCCGCCAGAAGTAATCCAGCACTTTAAGATGTATCCAATTCAAAAAGTCCATCCGATGGCTGCACTTCGTTCAGCGGTTTCTTTATTGGGACTTTATGATAACGAAGCCGATTTAATGGAAGAGGAAGCCAATTATCGAAAAGCGGTTCGGCTTCAAGCGAAAATGCCTGCAATTGTAACAACCTTTGCACGTGTTAGAAAAGGGCTTGACCCAATCGCACCAAGACAGGATTTAAGCTTTGCAGCGAATTTCTTATATATGTTAACAGGTAAAGAACCAGAAGCAATTGCTGTTGAAGCCATGAATAAGGCACTCGTATTGCACGCAGATCATGAATTAAATGCTTCAACCTTTACAGCACGTGTGTGTGTGGCAACATTATCTGATGTATATTCTGGTGTAACTGCCGCAATTGGCGCATTAAAAGGGCCTTTGCACGGTGGTGCAAATGAGGCTGTTATGAAAATGTTGACTGAAATTGGCACACTTGAAAATGTTGAGCCTTATGTTCGCGGTAAGCTTGAAAACAAAGAAAAAATCATGGGCTTTGGCCACAGGGTTTATCGTAAAGGGGATCCTCGTGCCAAGCATTTAAAAGAAATGTCCAAAAAGTTAACAGAATTGACAGGCGAACCACACTTGTATGATATGTCTGTAAAGATTCAAGACATCGTTACCGGTGAAAAGAATTTACCGCCAAATGTGGATTTCTATTCTGCCTCTGTTTATCACAGTTTAGGAATTGATCATGATTTAATGACACCAATCTTTGCTGTAAGCCGTGTATCTGGATGGCTGGCACATATTTTAGAGCAATATGAAAACAATCGTTTAATCCGTCCTCGGGCAGAATATACTGGCCCAGGAATGCAAAAGTATGTTCCAATTGAGCAAAGAGGATAATATTTTACTTTTTTCCGAAAAATTGATTCAATAGGATTGAATGAAAAAGGTTAGGGGCTAAGGCTCACTAACCTTTGATTCAGTCACGTATGACAAAGGTTTTTTACATAATAGGAGGGAGAACAACTATGCAAGGCGAAAAAATCATGGTTAAAGACGGAGTATTAAATGTACCAAACAATCCAATTATCCCATTTATTGAAGGAGACGGTACAGGTCCTGATATTTGGGCTGCTTCCTACAGAGTTTTAGATGCAGCTGTAGAAAAAGCTTATAAAGGTGAACGCAAATTAGTCTGGAAAGAAGTTTTAGCTGGTGAAAAAGCTTTCAACCAAACGGGTGAATGGCTTCCATCAGAAACACTTGATGTCATTAATGAATATTTGATCGCTATTAAAGGGCCATTAACAACGCCTGTTGGCGGCGGAATCCGTTCCTTGAACGTAGCATTACGTCAAGAATTAGATTTGTTTGTTTGCTTGCGTCCTGTAAGATGGTTTGAAGGTGTTCCTTCACCAGTTAAGCGTCCGCAAGACACAGACATGGTGATCTTCCGTGAAAATACTGAAGATATCTATGCTGGTATTGAATACGAAAAAGGCTCTGATGCAGTTAAAAAAGTAATCGACTTCCTGCAAAACGAAATGGGCGTTAAGAAAATAAGATTCCCTGAAACTTCAGGTATCGGCATTAAGCCAATTTCCGAAGAAGGGACAAGCCGTTTAGTTCGTGCTGCTCTTAACTATGCAATTAAAGAAGGCCGTAAATCACTTACAATCGTACACAAAGGGAACATCATGAAATACACTGAAGGTGCGTTCAAGAACTGGGGTTATGAGGTTGCTGAAAAAGAATTCGGCGATAAAGTGTTTACTTGGAATCAATATGACCGTATCAAAGAAGAACAAGGCACAGATGCTGCGAACAAAGCACAGGCCGATGCAGAAGCTGCGGGTAAAATCATCGTAAAAGATGCGATTGCAGATATCTTCTTACAACAAATCCTTACCCGTCCACGTGAGTTCGATGTTGTTGCAACAATGAACTTGAACGGTGACTATATTTCTGATGCACTTGCTGCACAAGTTGGGGGAATTGGGATCGCTCCAGGTGCAAACATCAACTATGAAACTGGACATGCTATTTTTGAAGCAACACATGGTACAGCACCAAAATATGCTGGACTTGATAAAGTAAACCCTTCTTCTGTTATTTTATCCGGTGTGTTAATGCTTGAGCACTTAGGCTGGAACGAAGCAGCTAAAATGATTGTTAAATCAATGGAAAATACAATTGCTTCTAAAGTCGTTACTTATGACTTCGCACGCTTAATGGAAGGCGCAACAGAAGTAAAAACATCAGAATTTGCTGATGAGCTAATTAAAAATATGGAATAAGCAAGAAATGCGGAAGCGCCTTGACCAGGGGGATATAGGGAGAAATATCGACTTGCAAGCAGAGTGAAGCCAGAGATTAGTCTCGCCTTAATGCGTACAGATAATGTTAGCTTTCTGTAGTCAAGCATAAGTGGAGCAGGTGAGAAAGTTGCTTTTTAACCTTCTTGCCGAATTGGCTTAGACCAGAGAGCCCTTAGGCGCTGGAGCTAGACAGAACTATTGGGCTGTTTTCGGGCAGCCCCTGTTGATTTGAATTATTGCTGAAAAAGGGGAGAGCTATAATGTCATTAAATCGTAAAAAGGTTTCTGTAATCGGCGGCGGATTTACTGGTGCTACAACTGCATTTCTACTAGCACAAAAAGAACTTGGTGATGTCGTTCTAGTTGATATCCCACAAATGGAAAACTCAACAAAAGGTAAAGCATTGGATATGCTAGAAGCAAGTCCTGTTCAAGGATTTGATTCTAATATTACCGGTACTTCTAACTATGAGGATACCCGCGATTCTGATATCGTGGTAATTACTGCAGGTATTGCACGTAAGCCAGGCATGAGCCGTGATGACTTAGTGCAAACCAACCAAAAAGTAATGAAAAGTGTTACCCAGGAGATTGTGAAATACTCTCCAAACTGTACAATTGTTGTGTTAACAAACCCTGTTGATGCCATGACTTACACTGTGTTCAAAGAATCAGGTTTCCCTAAAAACCGTGTAATCGGTCAATCAGGTGTCCTTGATACTGCCCGTTTCCGTACATTTGTTGCTCAAGAATTAAACCTTTCAGTTAAAGATATTACTGGCTTTGTTCTTGGCGGCCATGGGGACGATATGGTGCCGCTTGTACGGTACTCCTACGCTGGCGGTATTCCGTTAGAAACTTTAATTCCTAAAGATCGCTTAGAAGCAATCGTGGAACGTACGAGAAAAGGCGGCGGTGAGATTGTCAACCTTCTTGGAAATGGAAGTGCTTATTATGCACCTGCTGCTTCTTTAGTAGAAATGTGCGAAGCAATCCTTAAAGACCAACGACGTGTTTTACCATCCATCGCTTACCTTGAAGGAGAATTTGGCTACGAAGGCATTTACCTTGGTGTCCCAACCATCCTTGGAGCAAATGGAATTGAGAAGGTAATCGAGCTTGAGCTTACTGCAGATGAAAAAGCTGCCTTAGACAAATCTGTTGAATCAGTTCGCAATGTAATGCAAATATTAGTGTAATATTAATGAGAATTCGGGGTCCTAAAGGTGTCCCCGAATTTCTCTATCTATCGATGAAATCGCTTACAGTAGAGGTGGAATTTGATGCTTTTAGGAAAAAAAAGAAAGTTAGGGCGAAGAATTGAAGAAATAACGGTTGGTGAAAAGTTATCATTAACTGAAAAAATTGAAGATAAGGATCTGCTTCTTTACCTAGGATTAACCGATGATGCGAACCCTCTTTATATTCAACATGACTATGCATCACAAACTCCATTTGAAAAACCGATTGTCCCAAGTATTATGCTTACTGGGATGATTACCTCTGCCATCTCAAAATATTTACCAGGGCCAGGCAGCCATATCGTAAGCCAAAATATTGAATTTCCTAAGCCTGTCTATCATTACGGCACCGTTGAGTTTTTGCTTGAAGTCATTGAAGTGAAGCCTACTGAGCATACTGTTGTCATAAGTGTAGTAGGAACGAATGAAAAAAATGAGCCAGTGATTAACGGAAAAATCAAAGTTTGCCCGCCGCATCGGTTAGAAGAAATTCATGGGAAGGCTTTGGAGAATTTTTAATACCGTATTTAAAAGGAATGTGTTGACATTCCTTTTTATGTTAATTGGAAAGTATACTGTTCTGACCGGTCAATTCCCCTGCACTGCTTATGCACACAATTAGTAGTTATTTTTTATCAGGAAACAATAACTACCATCAAAGCCTTTTTCCTTGTTAAAATAAAACTTCTACTCCTCCACAGTTAATTCCATTGTTGTGTGCAAAATTCATAGTTTCAATATTTCAACAGGTGCAAAGCAAGGTTTGCAAGCCATATTTTATATTTTTTGAAATGTTAAGATAATTTTTTTAAAATTGGCAATAATTGGAAAATAAACACAACTATTTAGTTAACGTTAAATTAATGTAACATTTTTATGTATCAGCCCATAAAACTAGATAATCTCTCTTTCTTAAATATATAATAAAAGTATCTTTGTATACCGGGGGTTATTATGAAAAATAAAATACTTGTTGTTGACGATGAGCAGTCAATTGTCACTTTACTTCAATATAATTTAGAACAGGCAGGATTTGAAGTCATAACTGCAATGGATGGGAATGAGGGGAGAATTTTAGCTGAAACCGAGTCACCTGATATCATTGTGTTAGATCTTATGCTGCCAAAATTAGATGGCATGGAAGTGTGCAAACAGCTTCGCCAAAAAAATATTATGATTCCTATTTTAATGCTGACAGCAAAAGATGATCAGCTTGATAAAATATTGGGCCTTGAGCTCGGCGCAGACGACTATATGGTAAAGCCATTCAGTCCAAGAGAGGTCATAGCTCGTGTGAAAGCAATTTTAAGGAGAACACAGGTTCAAACGGAAGCGGCAGGAGAAAATGAACAAACCGAAGGGCAAATTGGTATCGGAAAATTAACCATTTATCCTGAAAAATATGAAGCCTACTTTAAAGAAAATCTTCTTGAGTTAACACTAAAAGAATTTGAATTGCTTCTTTACCTTGCGCAAAATAAAGGCAGGGTGTTAACAAGGGATCAATTGCTCAGCGCTGTTTGGAATTATGACTTTGCTGGCGATACTAGAATTGTTGATGTGCATATTTCACATCTTAGAGAAAAAATTGAAGAGGACACGAAAAAGCCGGCCTATATTAAAACTATCCGCGGTCTTGGCTACAAACTGGAGGAGCCAAAAGGAGAATGACAAAGTTCCGAACAAGGCTATTAATTGCCCTAATTACTCTAATTATTACTGTATTAGTCGGATTAGGAATATTACTTGGCCAGTTGTTTAAAAGCTATTACTCGCATTCGTTCAATGAACGCCTAAAAATAGAGCGGAATCTTCTCATCACATATATTGAAGAAACTGGTGGAGTGTCCTCCTTTAATAAACAGGATGTTTTAAAATTCAGCAAGATGTTAAATGTTCGAGCTACCATAACAAATCCTGAAGGAAAGATTTTGTACGATAGTGATGGGGGTACAGATCTTAGCGAAAGCGGCACTAGGGGACTTAACGAAATCATTCAAGATGTCATAAAGAAAAGTCCGAAAAAAGAGGATCGGTTAGAAGAAGGTGATGGCTATGACCTCCACTATTATTGGAAACCGATCAAAAAAGACGGACAAAAGGAAGGATACATATTCCTAAGCACGAAAACGAATGAAGTAAAACAAGCATATGGGCAAATCTGGTGGATACTCTCCATCAGCCTTGGAATGGCTTTAATTGCCATAATTTATCTTGGCATTAGAATTACCTCAAGGTATACAAAACCAATAGAATCCGCGACAAATGTTGCCATTGAATTAGCAAAAGGGAACTACCGTGCCAGAACATCTATCGACCGTGTTGAGGAAATAGGGATGCTTGGTTCGTCGATTAATATGCTGGCAGAAAACCTTCAAGCACTCACAAAAGCACAGGAAATGCAGCAGGATCGGCTAGGTGTTTTGATTGAAAATATGGGGGCCGGTTTAGTATTAATCGATAGCCGAGGGTACATAAATTTAATCAATAAAGGCTATATTGATATCTTTCATGTAAATTCGAAAGATTACCTAAATAAACTTTATTATGAAGTCATTGAAAATGAGGAAATCTGTCAGTTAGTTGCAGACGTATTCCGGACAGAACAAAAAGCCAGTAAACAATTACTTATTCCTTTTTTGATTGAAAGAAGATATTTTGCCGTATACGGGGTACCTATTATTGGGACAAACAATGTATGGAAAGGGGTATTGCTCGTATTCCATGACATAACAGAATTAAAAAAACTTGAGCAGATGCGCAAAGATTTTGTCGCCAATGTTTCGCACGAACTAAAAACCCCTGTTACATCGATCAAGGGGTTTACTGAGACACTTTTGGATGGAGCGATGAATAACCAAGAAACATTAGAAGCATTCCTTTCGATTATTTTAAAAGAAAGTGATCGCCTTCAAACGCTTATTCAAGATTTACTGGATCTTTCCAAAATAGAGCAGCAAGGATTCCAATTGAACCTGCAGGAAGTTGAGTTGCGCTCGCTTCTAGAAGATGTGATGACACTGCTTGCAGGGAAAGCAGAGGCAAAGAACATACACCTTGAATTTTATTGTAAACAGAGTCAAGTGTTTATAATAGGTGACACCGATCGCCTAAAACAAGTGTTTATCAACTTAATCGGCAACGCCATTACCTATACACCATTTGAAGGGGATGTTAAAATCATCCTTCTAGACTTTGAAGAAAATGTCCGGATTCATGTAAAAGATTCTGGTGTAGGCATAATGGAAGAAGAAATTCCGCGTATTTTTGAACGATTTTACCGGGTAGACCGTGCTAGAAGCCGTAATTCGGGCGGGACAGGTTTAGGTTTAGCGATTGTAAAACATTTAATTGAAGCCCATCATGGGAATATAAGTGTTAGAAGTAAAGTGGGCGAAGGCAGTGAATTTATTATCGAACTTCATAAGAAGTGAATTTTTTGGGATGGTGAAGATAGTTGGAAAAGAAAAAGCTTGTCCTGATTGATGGGAACAGTATAGCCTATCGTGCTTTTTTTGCATTACCTTTGCTTAATAACGATAAAGGAATCCATACGAATGCAGTATATGGCTTTACAATGATGCTGATGAAAATTTTGGAGGATGAAAAGCCAACACATATGCTTGTCGCATTTGATGCTGGAAAAACAACCTTTCGTCATAAAACCTTTACAGAATATAAAGGTGGCAGACAAAAAACCCCGCCGGAGTTATCAGAGCAATTTCCGTTTATTCGTGAATTATTAGATGCCTATGGAATTTCAAGATATGAGCTTGAGAACTACGAGGCCGATGACATTATCGGTACTCTTTCTTTGATAGCTGAAATGGATGGCTATGAAGTAAAAGTTATTTCCGGGGACAAAGATTTAACCCAGCTTTCTTCTCCCGCTATAACAGTCGGTATTACCCGCAAGGGAATTACGGATATTGAAGAATATACCCCTCTGCACGTGGCTGAAAAATACGGTCTTACTCCAGAGCAAATTATCGATATGAAAGGTTTAATGGGTGATACTTCTGATAATATTCCCGGAGTTCCGGGTGTTGGAGAAAAGACCGCGATTAAGCTGCTAAAAGAGTTTTCAACTTTAGAAAATCTGTTACATTCGATTGATCAAGTCAGTGGGAACAAACTAAAGGAAAAACTAACAGAATTTAAAGACCAGGCCTTGATGAGCAAAGATCTTGCCACGATTGAACGGCAGGCGCCAGTAAAAGTGGATTTAGAAACAATTGCCTATGAGGGCTTTACGAGAGAAAAATTAGTGGCATTATTTAAAGAATTAGGTTTTCATTCATTATTGGATAGGCTTGGTGAAGATACAACAGTAAACGAAGAGCAAGAGCTTGAAAAGGTTGAGTATGTCATTCCGGCTGAAATAACGGATGAAATATTTGCTGATCACAATTATTTTTATGTTGAAATGCTGGAAGATAATTATCATTATGCAGAGATCATTGGTTTTTCACTTGTAAATGAAAATGGGCAGTATTACTTGCCAACAGAGCAAGCATTACGATCAGCAGCTTTTAAAAAATGGGCAGAAGACGAAGGAAAAAAGAAAATAGTTTATGATGCAAAGCAATCCGAAGTTTCTTTAAGAAGGAGAGATATCCATTTAAAAGGAACCGACTTTGATATATTAATGGCTTCCTATCTCATTAATCCATCCGAAAATATTGAAGATCTTGCAGCGATTGCGAAAAGATATGATATCCACAATATTCAATCAGATGAATCGTTTTATGGCAAAGGAGCCAAACAAACGGTTCCAGAAGCCTCTAAGCTTGCGGAGCATCTTGTTCGAAAGAGTCTAGCGATGTCTGACTTGAAAGAAAAACTCGAAGATGAATTAAGGAAAAATGAACAATTTGAATTATTTACAGAACTTGAAATGCCTTTATCGCTTATTTTAGCTGACATGGAATCGTACGGTATTAAGGTAGAACGGGAACGTCTCCTGATGATGGGGAAAGAGCTGAATGAGCGTCTTGTCGAAATTGAAGAAAAAATATGTGAATTAGCCGGTGAAAAATTTAATATTAACTCACCTAAACAGCTGGGTGTTATATTATTTGAAAAATTGGGTCTGCATTCCTTTAAAAAAACAAAAACAGGTCATTCAACATCAGCGGATGTTTTAGAAAAATTAGCCGAGGATCACGAAATTATTAAACATATTCTCCTTTATCGACAATTAGGAAAGCTTCAGTCTACATATATTGAAGGGCTGTTAAAAGTGATTGATCCAAAAACAGAAAAAGTCCATACAAGGTATCAACAAACCTTAACAGCGACTGGCAGATTAAGTTCAATCGATCCAAACCTGCAAAACATCCCAATCCGACTTGAAGAAGGTCGAAAGATTCGTCAGGCCTTTGTCCCTTCGGAAGAGGGCTGGGTGATCTTTGCGGCGGATTATTCGCAAATCGAGCTGCGTGTGCTTGCGGACATTGCTGGCGATGAAAAACTGATTCAGGCCTTTAAGGATGATTTGGATATTCATACGAAAACAGCCATGGAGGTCTTCCACGTTGATAAAGAGGAGGTAACCTCTAACATGAGACGGCATGCCAAGGCAGTAAATTTTGGAATCGTATACGGCATCAGTGATTATGGACTTTCTCAATCCTTGGGAATCACAAGAAAAGAAGCTGGCCAATTCATTGAACGATACCTTAACAGCTATCCTGGTGTAAAGGAATATATGGATGACATCATTCACTCGGCAAGACAAAAAGGATATGTATCAACCTTATTGCATAGGAGAAGATACATCCCTGAGATAACAAGCCGTAATTTTAACATCAGAAGTTTTGCAGAAAGAACAGCGATGAACACGCCAATTCAGGGAAGTGCCGCTGATATCATAAAAAAAGCAATGATTGATATGGACGAAGCATTAAAGGATCAAGGGCTTAAGACGCGGCTCTTACTGCAGGTACACGATGAATTGATCTTTGAAGCTCCTGAGGATGAAGTGGAGATCCTAAAAAAATTAGTCCCAGACGTAATGGAAAATGCGCTCGAATTAAAGGTACCGTTAAAAGTAGAGTACTCCTACGGTCCAACCTGGTTTGACGCGAAATAAAGTGAAACTTCAATTAGTGTTGTTTTTTTGTTGGTTAATGCGGGATAATTACACAGCAAAGGAGGTACGATGGATATGCCAGAGCTTCCTGAGGTTGAATCAATACGAAGAACGTTAAAGAAATTAGTTCTTAATAAAACAATCGAAAACATATCTGTCTTCTGGCCAAAAATCATTAAAAATCCTGTCGATGTCGAACAATTCATTGATGCTTTAAAAGGAGAAACCATAATTGATGTCGGTAGAAGAGGGAAATTTTTAATTATATATACAGGAAATTTTGCAATTGTATCGCACTTACGGATGGAAGGAAAATATGGCCTCTACCCTAGGTCAGAGCCGTATGATAAACATACACATGTCATTTTTCACTTTACGGATGATACAGAATTAAGGTATCGTGACGTTCGAAAATTTGGGACGATGCACCTGTACAAGAAAGGTGACGAATTTCTAAAACCACCGCTGATTGATCTTGGGCCGGAACCCTTTTCAGCGGAATTTACCGAAGAATATTTGGCTGGGAAGTTAAAAAAGACAAACAGGAAAGTCAAACCAGCCTTACTTGATCAAAAGCTTTTTGTCGGGCTTGGCAACATCTATGTTGATGAGGCGCTTTTTCGAGCTGGAATACACCCGGAACGCCTTGCCAGTGCACTAAACGAAAAGGAAGTTGCTGTTCTCCACCGGGAAATTGTGGCAACGTTAAACGAGGCGGTCAAAAAGGGCGGCAGTACGATTCGCTCCTATGTTAATTCACAAGGGGAGATTGGAATGTTTCAGCTTGAATTATTAGCCTATGGACGGAAAGGGGAAGCATGTAAAAAATGCGGAACTCCCCTCGAGAAAACGACTGTAGGAGGCAGAGGAACACATTATTGCCCTGCCTGCCAGAAGCTTTAAATGAGACGAAATTAAAGAAAATGGAATAACATTAACCTTGGATGGGCTCCTTCCATATACTATCGTAGTGATTTGGAGGAAGGAGTCAGAGACTAATGGTTCAGTTGTTCTCACTTCTCGTATTAGCTTTTGCACTCAGCCTTGACAGCTTCAGTGTCGGGTTTACCTATGGGTTGAGGCAAATGGTAATGCCGATTAAGTCAGTTCTAATTATTGCTACATGCTCGGCTGTCTCTTTAATGATTGCCGTGTCAATTGGACACGGCCTGGAAAAGGTGTTATCGCCGAGTATCACGGCAAGCCTGGGAGGGTTCATTCTAATCGCACTCGGTGCCTGGGTATTGTACCAATTTTTTCGGCCAGAGAAAGAAAAAGAAATAGTAAAACATGAAAAGACAATTGTGAATTTTGAAATCCGGTCTTTAGGATTAGCCATTAATATCCTGAAAAAGCCAATGTCTGCTGATTTCGACCAATCGGGTACGATTACAGGGATTGAAGCCTTAATGCTAGGATTAGCCTTATCCTTAGATTCATTTGGAGCAGGGATTGGAGCAGCGATGCTTGGGTTTTCACCAATTTATTTAGCAGTAACTGTTGCGATAATGAGCTCTTTATTTGTTCTTTTAGGGATAAAAAGCGGAACTTTCTTTCATAAGTTTGAAGTGATTCAAAAGTTTACCTTTTTGCCAGGGATCCTATTAATAATCATTGGAATCTGGAAGTTATAATTATGTAGAAAGGAAACGAGCATGACACTAGTTATCGGTCTAACAGGCGGAATTGCCAGTGGAAAAAGTACAATATCAAATATGTTTAAGGAAATGGATGTCATCGTGGTCGATGCCGATGTTGAAGCACGCCTGGCGGTGGAAAAAGGGGAGCATGCTTACAATAAAATCATCGCTGAATTTGGCCAAGAAATTTTAATGGAGGATGGAGAAATCGACCGTCCAAAACTTGGCTCGATTATTTTCCATCAAGCAGAGAAAAGGAAGCTCTTAAATGAAATTACACACCCAGAAGTAAGGAAAAGAATGAAGGAACAAGTAGAAAATGCAAAAAAGAACAAAGAAGAAGTGGTTGTTCTTGATATCCCGTTATTGTTTGAAAGTAAACTAACGAATCTGGTGGATAAAACTATTCTTGTATTTGTGGATAATGAAACGCAGCTTCAAAGATTAATCGTAAGAAATAACCTTTCGGTAGAGGATGCTGAAGCAAGAATCCGTTCCCAGATGCCACTTTCTGAAAAAGTAATGCTAGCGGATGCGGTGATTAATAATAATGGATCAATAGCAGATTCAAAAAAACAGCTCATTGATGTTTTAATAAAATGGGGAATTAATCTGGAATGATCATAATGTGAGAAGGGGCTCCCCTTCTCATTTTTTTTTAGAAATTAGTTAACAAGTTATCAGAATTAAAAAACATTTAAAAATCCGCCATTTATTTATCACAATTAAACCTAAATATGTTATACTAATTACAATAAAACAAGTTAACAGTATAACATTAATACGGAAGGGGCCGTAAAATGAAGGCGAGAATTGCAATTAATGGTTTTGGGAGAATTGGAAGGATGGTTTTTAGAAAAGCAGTCCTTGAAAATAAATTTGAGATTGTAGCCATAAATGCGAGCTATCCGGCAGAAACTTTAGCTCATTTAATAAAATATGATACGAACCATGGACCATTTCAAGGAGATGTAATTCCTTTAGATCATGAGTTAATCGTGAATGGAAAAAGAATTAAACTATTAAGTAAGAGAAATCCTGAGGAGCTGCCGTGGAAAGAGCTTGGGATTGATATTGTGATTGAGGCTACAGGGAAGTTTAATTCTCGGGAAGAAGCAGGTCTTCACTTAGACGCTGGCGCCAAAAAGGTAATTTTGACAGCTCCAGGGAAAAATGAGGATGTTACTATCGTTATGGGTGTTAATGATGAAATGCTTGATATTACGAAGCATAATATTATTTCCAATGCTTCATGTACCACTAACTGCCTTGCACCTATTGCAAAGGTGTTGGATGAGAAATTTGGAATTGTAAACGGTTTAATGACGACGATTCATGCTTATACAAATGACCAAAAGAATATTGATAATCCACATAAAGATTTACGTAGAGCACGTGCTTGTGGACAATCTATTATCCCTACAACAACTGGCGCTGCGAAAGCATTATCACTTGTTTTGCCGCAATTGAAAGGAAAATTACATGGTATGTCACTTCGAGTACCTACACCAAACGTTTCACTTGTAGATTTAGTAGTGGATCTAAACCAAGATGTGACGGTTGATGATATTAATCATGCATTTATTGAAGCTTCAAATGGTTCATTAAGAGGCATTGTTGATTTCACGATGGAACCATTAGTATCTATTGATTTTAATACAAATGAACATTCTGCGATTATTGACGGCCTTTCCACAATGGTCATGGGGACAAGGAAAGTGAAGGTTTTAGCTTGGTATGATAATGAGTGGGGTTATTCATCCCGAGTTGTCGATCTAGCCGTATTCGTTGCAGAGCAAATCGCAAATGCCTCACAGGTAAAGGTTGGCTAATAACAATATGAATCAAAAAAATGTTGTCAAAAGACAGCATTTTTTTTCTGATTAGGTTGTACCATTAATGGTTTTTATGCATATAATAATTTTGCAATAAGTGTCATTTTCATGCAGATTTATTGGAAAATGCTCATAACCCATTGTTACACAATTTTCTTTTGAAAAATTTATTTTTGATAGGTTGCAAAATAAATATAAACAAAGTATACTAGTCATCGTGAACTTCTTGAAATTAGGTAGCGATTAATTACTTAAAGGGTTAGGACCTCTCTGGACTAACTTTCCCCCGTGGTAGTTACTTAGATACCGTCAATAACAGGATTTCAAGGAACAATCATAAAAGTTTAAAGGGGGAAAAATGAATATGGAAACAATGGGACGTCACGTAATCTCCGAACTTTGGGGTTGCGATTTTGAGAAATTGAATGATATGGATTTTATTGAAACAACTTTTGTCGAAGCTGCTCTAAAATCAGGTGCGGAAATCCGTGAGGTAGCATTTCATAAATTTGCTCCACAAGGTGTAAGCGGTGTTGTCATTATTTCTGAATCACACCTTACCATCCACAGCTTCCCTGAACATGGATATGCCAGCATTGATGTGTATACTTGCGGTGATTTAGACCCGAATGTGGCTGCTGACTATATTGCAGAAGCATTAAATGCTGAAACACGTGAAAATATTGAAATACCACGTGGAATGGGCCCTGTACATGTTAAACAGGCAAAGGTATTATAATTTTTAAAACAAATAGCCAAGAGGTGTACCAATTGTACACCTCTTTTTATATTTTTGCGAGAAATGTTGTAAAATAAGATAAAGAAAACTCGTCGATTGGCGAGCCCAAAAGGGCGAAGACAGAGGCGTAGTTGCACTAATGCCGAAAGTGTATACTTTCCTATCGGCTAAAAGAGAAGGATACTTGGAGGGTTTGTATGGCTATTTTTACACGTTTTAAAAAGCACATTGAAACATCAGATCAAAATGCTGATGATTCCTTAAAAACACATTATTATAAAGCGACTTTTAATCAATTATTTCAATCAGTAGAAAAGCTATTTCATGAAGATGCAGATTGTCAAGTAACGACTGTATCTAAGGAGCATGGAGAGATTGCTGTTGAAATTAGTAAACCAATATCGTGCTTCCTAATTGTTACAATCGTTTCTGTAAAACCTTTGGAGACATCAGTGGATTTTAATATTTCGTCGGAAAAGTTTTCAATACTTGGTATCTATCCCGATTTAAAAAAGCGGATAAATTCCTATTACGAGCGGATTGGTCAATTGCATAACATTGTCGGAATAAGAAAAAACTCGTAACACTTCTACTTGTACAAAGGGCTGCTTTTTAATAAGATAAAAGAAAGGATTTTGTCGGATTTGGAGCTGATTAAATAATGAAATGCCCTTCATGTCAAAATTATGGTACACGTGTACTTGATTCCCGGCCTGTTGATGAAGGACGTGCAACACGGAGAAGACGAGAATGCGAAGAATGCGGATATCGCTTTACTACTTTTGAAAAGATTGAAGAGATTCCCTTAATAGTAGTGAAAAAAGAAGGAACAAGGGAAGAATTCAGCCGTGATAAAATACTGCGAGGCTTGATTAAGGCATGTGAAAAGCGGCCAGTAGCCTTAAAAGAATTAGAAGATATCACTCACGGTGTCGAAAAGGATCTTCGCAGTCAGGGTATTTCTGAAATCAAAAGTGATGCCATTGGTGAAATGGTGATGGACAGGCTTGCACATGTCGATGAAGTCGCATATGTGAGATTCGCATCCGTTTACCGCCAATTTAAAGATATTAATGTATTTATAGATGAACTAAAAGAATTAATTAAAAGGGAAAAATCTTAAGGAGCTAAAGTTTTTGGCTCTTTTTTATTAGAAAGGCGGAAGCTTCCTTTGCGCGGCTTATGACCCCGAGCCCCTAGGCGCTGAAGCTAGGAAACACGGAGAGCGAACGCGATCCGATGTTGACTTATCGTAGGGAGAAGAGTGAATTACACTAGCCTCGGGGCACTGGAGCTAGACAGTTATCTATTTTACAAGGGAAAGGTTGGAAATGATGTGGCGCAGCATTGGCAGGAAATTCTTCCTATCGACCGTTATATTGTAGCGGCCAATGGGCTTCTTCATGAGTATGACCGTAAAGTGCTGACGTTTTTATATCAGCCTTTGATTGGGTCAACTTGTTTTAGTTTGTATTTGACCCTTTGGACGGAGCTTGAGGAAAACCGGCTCTGGTCTGAATCCTCCACACATCACCTATTAATGAACTTAATGGGAATGAATTTAAATGATATATACGAAGCACGATTAAAACTTGAAGGCATTGGTTTATTAAAAACATTTGTCAAAACGGATGATGGGGAACGTTCCTTTATTTACGAGCTGCATCCTCCATTAAATCCCGAGCAATTTTTTTTAGATGGGATGTTAAATATTTATCTTTACCGAAAAATTGGCAAGAATCACTTTGCCCGTCTAAAACGTTTTTTTACTGACCACCGAAAACCGGAGGAAAAAGAATATCAAAATGTAACGAGAGCTTTTCAAGAAGTATTTGCTTCAGCCACTCCAGGGAGTCTCCAATATCTTCAAGATGTTTCAGAAGATATTGAAGAAGCGGGGGAAAATAAACAGTTTATAGGCCGAAACGAAACAGAGCCTATTCAAATTGATGGCAGCACGTTCGATTTTCATTTGTTAGAAGCCGGTCTAAATGAATCGCTTGTCCCTAAAAAAGCACTAACACACAAGGTAAAGAATGTAATTAGTAATCTTGCATTTCTATATAATATCGATCCTATTGAAATGAAAAATTTCATATTAGGTGCCATTAATCCGAATGATGAAATTGATATTGAAGACTTAAGAAAAGGTGCTCGTGATTGGTATCAATTTGAGAATTACGACCAGCTTCCTAGCCTAATTAATCGAACACAGCCAATTGCTCATCAAGTTCAATTAACGGAGCCAAAAACACAAGAAGAAAGATTAATTCGGTCTTTTGAAACGACCTCACCTCTAACTGTTTTTAAAGAAATTTCGGGTGGAGTTGAACCATCAGATGCCAATTTGAAACTTTTGGAAGAAGTAATGATTAAATATAAGCTACTTCCTGGTGTTGTAAATGTTTTGATTGATTTTGTCATGAGAGAAACGAATATGCAATTTTCAAAGAACTATGTTGATTCCATTGCCAGCCATTGGGCTCGCCTGCAAGTAAAAACGGTGAAGGAGGCCATGGAACTCGCAAAAAGTAAAAAAAATGCTCAAATTGATAGCAAAAATACTGGAAAGAGAGCGAACAAAAAGCCGATTCGGACAGAGTTAATTCCTGATTGGTTTGATGAAAGTCCGAATGCATCGGTTAAAGATAATGCACCAGAAAACAGCTCCGAAGATGAAGCGAAAAAGCGGGCCATAGAAGAAAAATTAAAGGCTTTTAGGAAGTAGGATGTGAATCGGATGGAAAAAATAAATAAAACATTACAGCGGCTTGCCTCGAATCAGAATTTTCAAAAACGCTACCAAGAGCAAAGCAAGAAAGTCCTGCAAAATCGGGGCATCCAAGAATTTTTAGCACAGCATCAAAATGGAATCACACAGGAAATAATCGAAAAAAGCATGAGCAAACTATACGAGTACACAAACCAAAGCAAGAATTGCGACCACTGCGAAAGTCTTGAAAAATGTATAAACTTTATAAAAGGGTACCATCCAGAATTGGTTTTATCGCGAAACTCCATCGATGTCATTTATAAGCGGTGCTCAAGAAAAATAATGGCTGATGAGAAGAAGAAAAATGAAAAACTAATCAAAAGCCTATATGTACCAAGAGATATACTAGAAGCGACCTTTGAAGATTTTGAAGGGGACTCCGGCCGGCTTGATGCAGGAGATAAGGCGGCAACCTTCTTGATGAATTATGAAGCAGGAAAAAAAGTCAAGGGCCTTTATTTATATGGGAAATTCGGTGTAGGTAAATCTTATTTATTAGGTGCAATTGCAAATGAACTGGCCAGAAAACAAATTTCATCGATGATTGTCTATGTTCCAGAATTACTTAGAGAAATGAAAAGCTCCATTGCCGACTCCACCTTGAATGAAAAAATTGAAGCCTTAAAAAAAGAGCCAATCTTAATGCTGGATGATATCGGTGCTGAAGCTATGTCAAGCTGGACGAGGGATGAGGTTTTAGGGCCAATCCTCCAGTTCCGTATGCTTGAAAGTCTTCCAACCTTTTTTACCTCAAATTTTGATTTTAAAGGGCTCGAGCATCATTTAACTTACAGCCAACGGGGAGAGGAAGAGAAAATGAAGGCACTAAGAATCATGGAGAGGATTCGAACCTTGAGTGATCCGGTGCTGGTTGATGGTCCAAATCGACGATAATTAAGTGAAAAAGAGTGTGATAATGAGGATTGCCGATAAAAGCCGGCAGTCTTTTTTTTATGCAAAAAGCCGTCGTCAGCTAACTTCTATTTTGACCAAGTCCCCCATATATATTTAAAACAGAGATTTGTAAAAAAACTCGTCGATTTGCGAGCCGTTAGGCGAAGACTGAGGCGAAGTTGCACATATGCCTGATGGGAAAATTATACTTTCCTCTGGGCCTAAAAAGGGGGGGTTTGGTTGGCGGAAATCATCTTCCAAAGCAAGCTGGATGCACAAAGATTTTATAACCACTTGCTGAAGTACCTATCAAATAATCAAGAAAAAGAAACTATTCTTCTTTTAGAAGATCGAAATATAGTGAAAGTTTTAGATGGCTTTATTTCCGTTGATGTTTTTGAGTTGCTTAAAACGGCATTTTATGATTTTATTACGAATACCAAACGAAATGACTGGTTTAGAGAGATTTTAAAGAATAAATATTATTACGAGGATTTAGAAGAACAGCAGCAAATTTTGGAGATCATTTATTCTGTGCTTGAAGGACAAAGAGAGGATCTTGCTGTTTTTTTTAAGGAAACAAGCGAAGATCTCAATATTATTAAGGCTGCAATTGAACATATTTTTCAGGATAATGTTTCTTTTTCGTTTGACTCTTTTCTTAAATTTCGTTTACGTCCATACCTCCAAATGCTTGAAGATTATGTGGAACTTGCCATTGATGAATATAAAATGGAGCAGGAATATCAAATGTTTGTGCAAATGCTTAGAGATTTTTTGACGAATCGAGAACCAAAAATGGACACTCTTCATTTATTGTTTGATGAAGAAATCACTTTTTATAATGAACAGTTTGTCGAAATAAAAAGAGGTGAATTAACGAGAATGATTGATCGTAAATTATTAGTTAATCATCCTGTCTATGTTGATTCTGCTTCGATTGCACCACTTTTATCGCTTGCACCAACATCTATTTTTATTTATACAAAAGACCCTGAAGAACCACTTGTAAGAACTATCAAAAATATCTTTGAAGAAAGAGTAACGATTAAGACGTTTGATGCCCTCCGTGAAAGGAAAAAGTGGGCAGCGGATGATCATTCTTCAGAAAATCACGCATAAAGAATAAAATTATGGCAATATTTAGTTTTGTGTACCTTGATTTTTTAGCATGAACTCATTATAATAACGTACATAGCAATTTATCATAGTAGTCTAAAAGTAATGATAAGGATAACAGTATTTATTTACGGTTTTTAGAGAGGGAGGCCGCCGGCTGAAAGTCTCCTAACACGAAAAAAATACTTACCACCTTTAAACTTCAACAGTGAACACTTCTTGTTTTATGGAGTAATTAATTGTTGACGGTCTACAGCCGTTACCTGACCAAAGTCTTTTTCAATGTGTTCATTGAAAATGAAAAATTGGGTGGAACCACGTGTTAATTAAAACTCGTCCCTATTCCAGGGACGGGTTTTTTATTTTTTACAAGCGCTGTTAAATAGCGCTTCAATTAAAAGGAGGAATAGTTATGTCAGACGTTGTTAAGATTTCGTTTCCTGATGGGGCAGTAAAGGAGTTTGCTCGCGGGACAACAACGGAAGATATTGCCGCTTCTATCAGCCCGGGTCTAAAGAAAAAGGCAATTGCAGGCAAATGGAACGGTCAAATGTTTGATCTTCGCCGTCCGATTCTAGAAGACGGTTCCATAGAAATCGTTGTACCTGATTCCAGTGATGCGTTAGAGGTATTACGCCACAGTACAGCACACTTAATGGCACAAGCTGTTAGCAGGCTGTATCCAGGTGTAAATCTTGGTGTAGGGCCCGTCATCGAAGGTGGATTCTATTATGATATGGATCTTGAGGAATCATTAACACCTGAAGACCTGCCAAAGATTGAAAAAGAAATGGCGAAAATCGTGAATGAAAACCTTGAAATTATCCGTAAAGAAGTAAGCAGGAATGAGGCTGTGCAGCTTTTTAAAGAAATGGATGATCCATATAAGCTTGAACTAATAGAAGCCATTCCTGATGAGGAAACTGTAACACTCTATCAACAAGGTGAATTTATTGACCTATGCCGCGGTGTCCATGTTCCCTCAACTGGAAAAATTAAAGAATTTAAATTATTGAGCATTGCTGGTGCTTATTGGCGAGGCAATAGTGATAATAAAATGCTCCAGCGTGTGTATGGAACAGCTTTTTTCAAAAAAGAGGATTTGGCTGAACACCTTCGTTTGCTTGAAGAGGCGAAAGAGCGTGATCACCGTAAAATTGGTAAAGAATTGAGCCTTTTCGCTAGTTCTCAATTAGTTGGACAGGGATTACCATTATGGCTCCCTAAAGGCGCTACAATCCGCCGTGTCATTGAACGATACATTGTGGATAAAGAAATTCGTCTTGGTTATGATCATGTGTATACTCCGGTCATGGGAAGTGTCGATCTATATAAGACTTCCGGACACTGGGGGCATTATCAAGAAGACATGTTCCCTGTAATGGATATGGACAATGAACAACTAGTGCTTCGTCCAATGAACTGTCCGCATCATATGATGATTTACAAAAATAGTATCCATAGCTATCGTGAGCTTCCAATCCGGATTGCTGAACTTGGATTAATGCACAGGTATGAAATGTCAGGTGCGTTAGCAGGATTGCAGCGTGTCCGTGGGATGACATTAAATGATGCGCATATTTTCGTTCGTCCAGATCAAATTAAAGATGAATTTAAACGTGTCGTTAACTTAATTCTTGGTGTATACAAAGATTTTAATATTAACGATTATTCCTTCCGTCTGTCTTACCGTGACCCACAGGATAAAGAGAAATACTTTGATGATGATGCGATGTGGGAAAAGGCGCAAAGCATGCTGAAGGAAGCAATGGATGATTTGGGTCTTGATTATTTTGAAGCTGAAGGCGAGGCAGCTTTCTACGGTCCTAAGCTCGATGTTCAAGTTAGAACTGCGTTAGGTAAGGACGAAACATTATCAACTGTTCAATTAGACTTCTTACTGCCAGAGCGCTTTGATTTAAATTTTGTTGGAGAGGATGGCAAGCAGCATCGTCCAGTTGTCATACACCGTGGTGTCGTGTCAACAATGGAACGCTTTGTTGCCTTCTTAATTGAAGAATACAAAGGGGCATTCCCTACTTGGCTTGCTCCAGTTCAGGTTCAAGTCATCCCTGTATCGCCGGGCGCACATTATGATTATGCGAAGCAAGTACAGGAACAGCTTCAAAATGAAGGCTTCCGCGTTGAATTGGATGGCCGCGATGAAAAAATCGGCTATAAAATCCGTGAAGCACAAATGCAAAAGATACCATATATGCTAGTAGTTGGTGATAAAGAGGTTGAAGATCAAGCCGTTAATATCCGCAAATACGGCGAACAAAACTCAGAAACAAAGCCATTTGCCGAGTTTCTTGCAGCACTTAATACAGAAGTAAAAAGAGGATAAGGTAACGAAAGAGAGGTTCGCCTCTCTTTCGTTTTGAAAAAAACTATTGAATAATTCTTTATTTCTTGCTACAATATATTTCGTTGTCAAAGGAAATAGTCGTTTGACATTGAGGCTTTGTTTATGGTATAGTTACTAAAGTGAAAATTGAATACAAGTTTTTGGGAAAAGAAGAAGCACCCGCTTCTCACCTGATTTGACGCTAATTAGCAGTTGGCAGGTTTTACGTGAACTTTTTGTTTATTACTTATGTTTCGTAAAGTGTGGGTGTATACATCCGCACTTTTTTATTTGCATACTTAAGAAATGCACTAATAAAAGTTTTTTAATACCTGTCGATTCAACATGGTGTCATATCTGATGTTTCTTGACCCTGAAGTTGTATTCTTGATAAAACCTTGGAGGTGGCTAACTATTAGCAAAGACATGTTGTTAAATGAGGGCATTCGCGCGCGCGAAGTTCGCTTAATTGATCAAAATGGCGAGCAATTAGGAATTAAAACCAAATTCGAAGCGTTGGAAATTGCCGGACGAGTAAATCTTGATTTGGTACTTGTTGCACCAAATGCAAAGCCTCCGGTAGCCCGGATTATGGACTATGGCAAATTTAAATTCGAGCAGCAAAAGAAAGAAAAAGAAGCTCGTAAAAATCAAAAGATCATTACGACGAAAGAAGTTCGTCTCAGCCCAACGATTGATGAGCATGACTTTAATACAAAGCTTCGCAATGCCATTAAGTTTTTGGAAAAAGGCGACAAGGTAAAAGCTTCAATCCGTTTCAAGGGCCGGGCGATTACCCATAAAGAAATTGGTCAACGTGTGTTAGACCGTTTTTCCGAAGCGTGCAAGGAAGTTGCTACAATCGAGTCACATCCTAAAATGGATGGACGGAGCATGTTCCTAGTTTTAGCACCTAAAATCGACAAGTAATTAAGGAGGACAATCACAATGCCAAAAATGAAAACTCACCGCGGCGCTGCAAAGCGTTTTAAGAAAACTGGTTCTGGTCAACTAAAGCGTGACCACGCTTATACAAGCCACTTATTTGCGAACAAATCTACAAAAGCTAAGCGTAAACTTCGCAAAGGAACACTTGTTTCTAAAGGCGATTTCAAACGCATTCGTCAACTATTAACTTACGTAAAATAATCTCGGATAGATCGATTTATATAGGAGGGAAATTACATGCCACGTGTAAAAGGCGGTACAGTTACGCGCAAGCGTCGTAAAAAAGTTTTAAAATTAGCAAAAGGTTATTACGGTTCAAAACATACATTATATAAAGTTGCTAACCAACAGGTTATGAAATCATTAATGTATGCATTCCGCGACCGTCGCCAGAAAAAGCGCGATTTCCGCAAACTTTGGATTACTCGTATCAATGCAGCAGCACGTATGAACGGTCTTTCTTACAGCCGTTTAATGCACGGCTTAAAGCTTGCTGGTATCGAAGTAAACCGCAAAATGCTTGCTGAATTAGCAGTTAGCGATGCTAACGCATTTGCTGAATTAGCAAACGTTGCTAAACAACAAAACAGCAAGTAATGATTAAAGGCCATTCTCATACCGAGGATGGCTTTTTCTATAAGGGGGAAATAGAAGATGAAATTGTTAGCAGCCTATTTGGTAATGAATTTAGTTGGGCTTTTGATTATGGGAGAGGATAAAAAGCGGGCGAAAAAGCATCAATACAGAATTCGAGAGAGAACTTTGTGGCTTGTAGCATTATTTGGGGGAGCCGCTGGGACGACGATTGGTATGCAGCTATACCGCCACAAAACAAAGCATGTTTGGTTTAAAATTGGCTTTCCTGCGCTTGCAATTGTCGAATTGGTTCTTTTATTAAAGGTTCTAATATAAAAAGCCGCATTGTTGTAAGCGGCTATTGTTGTAAAAATTCTTTTACAGGACTTTTCCAATGGATTTCAGCATTTGGATAGTGCTCAAGTATTTTTTTATCTATATAAAAAAAATCATCCTTGACCATCCCTTTTAGATTAGCGGTATTTTCCGGCCAAATCGAGATGGAGACAACGTCAAAGGTGTTATCTTTAGCACCCATATATTTTTCGCCGGCAAACACGGCACCTTTGTATGTTAGTAAGAAATTCCTTCTGACATCTTTATGATCAATTAGTAAAAATCGTTTATGTTTACGTGCCGCTTCAAGCTTTCGTGACGATTGAAAAAGTAATTTTACCCCAAAGTAAAATAAAAAAATGATGAAAAATAACAATACGAAGCGCAGCAACCAAATCATGGCTAAGCCCCCTACATCTATTTTTCTTCTAATACGAACCAATAGCAAAAAAGTTTCAATCATTTCACATTTTGCTATAATTTTTTCATAAGGAGTGATTAGGATGCAACTTGAAAAACTAATTCAAATGCAAAAAGCATTGGATACCCATATTGAAGAAAAGCACGAGCTGCTGGATGAGGAATTATTTGAGAGAAAGGTTCTGGCGTTGCTTGTTGAAATCGGCGAATTGGCGAATGAAACCCGCTGTTTTAAGTTTTGGAGCGTGAAACCATCCTCTGCCAAAGACGTAATTTTAGAAGAGTTTGTCGATGGGGTTCATTTTATTTTGTCACTTGGGATTGAATGTGGTTTTGATCCGCAGCAGATAGAATTGAATGTACATGAGTCGACTTTGAATGTAACAGACCAGTTCCTCCGTATTTATGAACTAACTAGTAGTTTTCAGAAGTCAAAAAATTTATTAAGTTATATTGAATTGTTTAAAGCATATCTCCAGCTAGCAGAACTGTTAGGATTTTCACAGTTGGAAATAGAACAGGCATATTTTCATAAAAACGAAGTAAATTATCAAAGACAACAGAATAACTATTAGCAGGAAATTTGTGAATTTGCAGACTTTTTCCTGTATAATAAACGTACATTCATAAAAGGGGGCTAATAAATGGCAAAACTTGATGAAACATTAACGATGTTAAAAGATTTAACTGATGCCAAAGGGATTCCTGGCAATGAGCGTGAAGTGCGCGAAGTGATGAAGAAATACATAGAACCATTTGCTGATGAATTGACAACCGATGGACTTGGCAGTTTAATTGCTAAGAAGGTCGGGAAAGCTGGTGGTCCAAAAATTATGGTTGCCGGCCACTTAGATGAAGTCGGCTTCATGATTACCCAAATCGATGACAAAGGATTTCTGCGTTTCCAAACGGTCGGCGGCTGGTGGGGCCAGGTTATGCTCGCACAACGTGTAACAGTTGTTACTAGAAAGGGCGATGTTACAGGGATTATTGGTTCAAAGCCTCCGCATGTTCTTTCGGTAGAAGCTCGTAAAAAGCCGGTGGAAATTAAAGATATGTTTATTGACATCGGTGCTTCAAGCCGAGAGGAAGCTGGGGAGTGGGGCGTTCGTCCGGGAGATATGGTTGTGCCCTATTTCGAATTTACCGTCATGAACAATGAGAAAATGCTGTTGGCGAAAGCATGGGATAATCGTATTGGCTGTGCGATTGCGATAGATGTATTGAAGCAATTAAAAGGTGTGGACCATCCAAATGAAGTTTATGCTGTAGGAAATGTTCAGGAAGAGGTTGGTCTGCGCGGGGCAAAAACGGCTGCAGCAAAAATTCAACCGGATATCGGCTTTGCAGTTGATGTGGGTATTGCCGGTGACACTCCTGGAATTACGGAAAAAGAAGCGATGAGTAAAATGGGCAAAGGACCACAGGTTGTAATCTATGATGCATCGCTTGTAGCCCATAAAGGTTTGCGTGATTTAGTCACGGATACAGCGGATGAATTAAATATCCCATATCAATTCGAATCCATCCCTGGCGGCGGAACGGATGCAGGCTCGATCCATGTAACACATAATGGCGTCCCTGCACTTGCGATTACCATTGCTACGCGTTATATCCATTCACATGCAGCGATGCTTCACCGTGATGATTACGAAAACGCAGTTAAATTGATTATCGAAGTCATCAAACGCTTAGACCGCGAGACAGTTGATAAAATTACCTTTGAATAAAATCTTTGAATCCTCGGCTTCGGACCGGGGATTTTTTCTGTGCTTTTATCGGCATATAAGTGTGTGTTCTTAGGTCCGCCAATAGGCTGCCCGAATTCGCCGATAGACTATGTTTTTTCAGCTGATAAATAGCACATTTCCGTGGTCCTCCGGTTCTTAAGTGGAAAATGCATCTATTTTTGCTTAAAAACCCAATTTATACAGAAAAAAGCTGTCAATCTATCCGATTAACAGCTCCGGTCCGAAAGATTTTTATTTTAGCCCGCTTTCAAGGGCTGTAAGCATTTCTTTCTTTTCTTCCTCAGATGAATTTTTCCAAATGATTTCAAAAAATACTCCAAGTCCAGGGAGCATCTTTTCTTCCCCATTTTGAATCGCATCTACGATTGTATCTTCTAACTCTGCCTGCGTATTGCCAGAAACATTGTGAATAATAGCATTTCTTAGGTTTAAATTCATACCTGCACACTCCTTTTAATCCTGTATTTCTTTAATATGTTTTCTATTTTTGGTTTTATTATGTATTATTGTTATGATAAAGTGAAACTTCAATCAGTGGGGGTTTTTTCCTTGCACTATATCTCACCATCGGGCTATTACGGGTAGATCCCCCGCTAATACTTCCCTCAAGTCTTGAAGTGGGGTTTTACTGCCCGTTAATACGGGATAAAATCACATAAGATTTTTTAAAGGAGAACCAGTTTTGAAACATATTGAATCTGTTAATAATCCTAAGGTAAAACAATGGAAAAAACTTTTAACAAAAAAAGAGCGGGATAAGTCTGGCGCATTTTTAATTGAAGGC
>Ga0213823_1000224_pt1 | contig 57251 bp, 53 predicted proteins | sample MC6MC0907MG_FD_179887 | JGI IMG/M metagenome (GOLD analysis project Ga0213823, IMG submission 179887) | Enriched soil aggregate microbial communities from Iowa State University, Ames, United States - MC6-MC0907-MG | ecosystem: Environmental > Terrestrial > Soil > Unclassified | place: USA: Iowa...
GGGTGCATGGCTGCGAAAGCCTGGTGTGGCTGGTGGTTGAACAGCGCGATGGCCAGTGGCGGTTCAAGGCAGGCAGTGACGCGCGGTTGTTGCGCGGTTTGCTGGCGTTGCTGCTGGTCCGGGTGCAGGGCCTGAACAGTGCTGAACTGGCTGCACTGGATTTGCGCGAGTGGTTCACCCGGCTGGGGCTGGAGCGGCAATTGTCGCCGTCGCGCAGCAATGGGTTGCATGCGGTGTTGCAGCGGATGGCGGAGCTGGTTTCGGTCAGCTGAATCGGCGGGGGGGTTCATCGCGGGCAAGCCCGCTCCTACAGGGGCCTGCGAAGAAGCCCACCCAGGTCCAGCGCCTTACTCCGGTTTGACCCGTTCAGAAGGCCGCCGCGCACCCGCCACCAGTTTTTCCACCGCCTTGCTGGCAGCCACCATGCCGAAGGTCGCGGTGACCATCATCACGGCGCCAAAGCCCCCTGAGCAGTCCAGGCGCACGCCCTCACCGACGAAGCTTTTCTGCAGGCACACGCTGCCATCCCCCTTGGGATAGCGCAGCTGCTCGCTGGAGAACACGCACGGCACACCGTAATTGCGGCTGACGTTGCGCGAGAAGTTGTAGTCCCGGCGCAAGGTGGAGCGCACGCGCGATGCCAGCGGGTCGTTGAAGGTCTTGTTGAGGTCGCCGATCTGGATTTGCGTCGGGTCGATCTGCCCGCCCGCGCCACCGGTGGTGACCACGGCGATCTTGCGCCGCCGGCACCAGGCAATCAGCGCGGCCTTGGCCATCACGCTGTCGATGCAGTCGATGACGCAATCGAGGTTTTCGGTAATGTATTCGGCCATGGTCTCGCGGGTGACGAAGTCGGCCACTGCATGCACCGTGCACGCCGGGTTGATCGCGCGCAGGCGCTCGGCCATCACCTCGACCTTGGGCCGCCCCACCTGCCCTTCCAGGGCATGGGCCTGGCGGTTGGTATTGCTGACGCAGACATCGTCCAAGTCGAACAGGGTGATCTCGCCCACGCCACTGCGCGCCAGCGCCTCAGCCGCCCACGAGCCAACCCCGCCGATTCCGACGACCCCCACATGGGCCTGGCTCAGGCGTTGCAGCCCGTCGTCGCCGTAAAGCCGGGCAACGCCGGCGAAGCGTGGATCTTCTGTGCTCATGGTGCTACCCGAAACCTATACCTCGAAAACCGGCGCGCATTATAGGCCAGCAGCCGCTTTCAGCTCCATCGTTAGGAAAGAGACTACCAATGCTGCTTTAATGTCCTACCACCTAGAAAGAAATGGACCACAATGTCATCACGCAAATTCGGCCTCAACCTGGTGGTGGTCCTGGCCATCGCCGCGCTGTTCACCGGGTTCTGGGCGCTGATCAACCGCCCGGTTTCCGCACCTGCCTGGCCCGAGCAGATCTCCGGCTTCTCGTACTCGCCATTCCGCCTTGGGGAAAGCCCGCAAAAGGGTCAATACCCCAGCGATGACGAGATGCGCCAGGACCTGGAGCAGATGAGCAAGCTGACCGACAGCATTCGTATCTACACCGTGGAGGGTACCCAGGCTGATATCCCGCGCCTGGCAGAAGAGTTCGGCTTGCGGGTAACGCTGGGCATCTGGATCAGCCCGGACCTGGAACGCAACGAGCGCGAAATCGCCACCGCCATCGAGCTGGCCAACACGTCACGCAGCGTGGTGAGGGTTGTGGTGGGCAACGAGGCACTGTTCCGTGAAGAAGTCACCCCGGAAAACCTGATCAAATACCTCGACCGGGTACGCGCAGCCGTCAAAGTGCCCGTCACCACCAGTGAGCAGTGGCACATCTGGAAGGAACACCCAGAGCTGGCCAAGCACGTCGACCTGATTGCCGCGCACATCCTGCCCTACTGGGAGTTCGTGCCGATGAAGGATTCGGTCGAGTTCGTGCTGGACCGCGCACGTGAACTGAAGCAACAGTTTGCCCGTAAACCGCTGCTGCTTTCGGAAGTCGGCTGGCCGAGCAACGGCCGCATGCGCGGGGGGGCCGATGCCACTCAGGCCGACCAGGCCATCTACCTGCGCACCTTGGTCAACACCCTCAACCGCCGTGGCTACAACTACTTTGTCATCGAAGCCTATGACCAACCGTGGAAGGCCAGCGACGAAGGCTCCGTGGGTGCCTACTGGGGCGTGTACAACGCTGAGCGCCAGCAAAAATTCAACTTTGAAGGGCCTGTTGTGGCGATCCCGCAATGGCGTGCCCTGGCGGTAGCCTCGGTGGTGTTGGCGGTGATCGCCCTGATGGTGTTGTTCATCGACGGCTCGGCCCTGCGCCAGCGCGGGCGAACCTTCCTGACATTCATCACCTTCCTGTGCGGGTCGGTACTGGTGTGGATCGCCTACGACTACAGCCAGCAGTACAGCACCTGGTTCAGCCTGACCGTGGGCGTGCTGCTGGCGCTGGGCGCGCTGGGGGTGTTCATCGTGCTGCTGACCGAGGCCCACGAACTGGCCGAGGCCGTGTGGATCCACAAGCGGCGCCGGGAGTTCCTGCCGGTACAGGGCGACAGCGCCTACCGGCCGAAGGTCTCGGTGCATGTGCCGTGCTACAACGAGCCGCCGGAGATGGTCAAACAGACCCTCGACGCGCTCGCCGCGCTGGACTACCCGGATTACGAAGTACTGGTGATCGACAACAACACCAAGGACCCTGCCGTGTGGGAGCCGCTCAAGGCCCACTGCGAAAAGCTCGGCGAGCGCTTCAAGTTCTTCCATGTCGCACCGTTGGCCGGTTTCAAAGGTGGCGCCCTGAACTACCTGCTGCCCCACACCGCCAAGGATGCCGAAGTGATTGCAGTGATCGACTCGGATTACTGCGTCGATCGCAACTGGCTCAAGCACATGGTGCCGCACTTCGCCGACCCAAAAATCGCCGTGGTGCAATCGCCGCAGGACTACCGCGACCAGCACGAGAGCGCCTTCAAAAAGCTCTGCTACAGCGAGTACAAAGGCTTCTTCCACATCGGCATGGTGACCCGCAACGACCGCGACGCCATCATCCAGCACGGCACCATGACCATGACCCGGCGCAGCGTGCTCGAGGAGCTAGGCTGGGCCGAGTGGTGCATCTGCGAGGATGCAGAGCTGGGCCTGAGGGTGTTCGAGAAAGGCTTGTCGGCCGCCTACGCCCACAACAGTTACGGCAAGGGCCTGATGCCAGACACCTTCATCGACTTCAAGAAGCAGCGCTTCCGCTGGGCCTACGGTGCTATCCAGATCATCAAGCACCACGCCGCCGCCCTGCTGCGCGGCAAGGGCAGCGAGCTGACCCGTGGCCAGCGTTATCACTTCCTGGCCGGCTGGCTGCCGTGGGTCGCCGATGGCATGAACATCTTCTTCACCGTCGGTGCGTTGCTGTGGTCGGCGGCGATGATCATCGTGCCACACCGGGTGGACCCGCCCCTGATGATCTTCGCCATCCCGCCGCTGGCGCTGTTCTTCTTCAAGGTCGGCAAGATCATCTTCCTGTACCGTCGGGCAGTAGGGGTCAACCTCAAGGATGCCTTCGCCGCGGCGCTGGCGGGGCTGGCGCTGTCGCACACCATCGCCAAGGCGGTGCTGTACGGGTTCTTCACCAGCAGCATGCCGTTCTTCCGCACGCCGAAGAATGCCGACAGCCATGGGCTGCTGGTGGCCATTTCCGAAGCGCGGGAAGAGCTGTTCATCATGTTGCTGCTGTGGGGGGCTGCGCTTGGCATCTACCTGGTGCAGGGGCTGCCGAGCTCCGACATGCGCTTCTGGGTGGCGATGTTGTTGGTGCAGTCGTTGCCGTACCTGGCGGCGTTGGTGATGGCGTTTCTGTCTTCGCTGCCCAAGCCGCAGGAAAAGGCCGCCGAACCGCAACAGGCTTGAGATTGCCGGGGGGCGCTTTGCGCCCCTATCGCGACGCTATTTGATATAAGATAACGCCCCTCAGATTTCCCCGCCTTGCCTTGCCCCGGAGTTCCCCCATGACGGCCCCAGCCGAGCTCTCGCCTACCCTTCAACTGGCCTGCGACCTGATCCGTCGCCCCTCGGTCACCCCCGTCGACGCCGATTGCCAGGCGCAGATGATGAACCGCCTGGGCGCCGTGGGCTTCCAGCTCGAACCGATGCGCATCGAGGACGTCGACAACTTCTGGGCTACCCACGGCAACCAGCAAGGCCCGGTGTTGTGCTTTGCCGGCCACACCGACGTGGTTCCAACCGGCCCGGTGCAGCAGTGGCAGCATGAGCCGTTCGAGGCGCTGATCGATGCCGATGGCATGCTCTGTGGCCGTGGCGCGGCCGACATGAAGGGCAGCCTGGCGTGCATGGTAGTGGCCAGCGAGCGCTTTGTGCGTGACTACCCAAACCACCGTGGCCAGGTCGCGTTCCTGATCACCAGTGACGAGGAAGGCCCGGCCCATCACGGCACCAAGGCGGTGGTAGAGCGCCTGAAAGCGCGCAACCAGCGGCTGGACTGGTGCATCGTCGGCGAACCGTCGAGCACCAGCCTGCTCGGTGACGTGGTCAAGAACGGCCGCCGTGGCTCGTTGGGTGCCAAGCTGACCGTACGTGGCAAACAGGGCCATGTGGCCTACCCGCACCTGGCGCGCAACCCGATCCACCTGGCCGCGCCAGCACTGGCAGAGCTGGCCGCCGAACACTGGGACGAAGGCAACGCATTCTTCCCGCCCACCAGCTTCCAGATCTCCAACCTCAACTCCGGCACCGGCGCCACCAACGTGGTCCCGGGCGACCTGACCGCGCTGTTCAACTTCCGTTTCTCTACCGAGTCGACGGTCGACGGTTTGCAGGCACGGGTATCGGCAATCCTCGACAAGCACGGGCTGGACTGGTCGATCGACTGGGCGCTGTCGGGCCTGCCGTTCCTCACCGAACCGGGTGAGCTGCTCGATGCCGTCTCGGCCAGCATCAAGGGCGTCACCGGCCGCGACACCCAACCGTCCACCAGCGGTGGCACCTCCGATGGCCGCTTCATCGCCACCATGGGCACCCAAGTGGTCGAGCTGGGCCCGGTCAACGCCACCATCCACCAGGTGGACGAGCGCATCCTGGCCAGCGACCTCGACCTGCTGACCGAGATCTACTACCAGACCCTGGTCCGGTTGCTCGCCTGATGCTTGCCTGCCCAATTTGCCAGGCGGCCCTGACGCGGCTCGACAACGGTGTGGTGTGCCCGGCTGGCCATCGCTTCGACCGTGCCCGCCAGGGTTACCTGAACCTGCTGCCGGTGCAGCACAAGAACAGCCGTGACCCGGGCGACAACCAGGCCATGGTCGAAGCACGCCGTGACTTCCTCGACGCCGGCCACTACGTCCCGGTAGCCCGCCGCCTGGCGGAGCTTGCCGCCGAGCGCACACCCCGCGCCTGGCTCGACATCGGTTGCGGCGAAGGCTATTACACCGCGCAGCTCGCCCAGGCCCTGCCACAGGCTGAAGGCTACGCCCTGGATATCTCGCGCGAAGCCGTCAAGCGCGCGTGCCGCCGCGACGCCTCGGTCACCTGGATGGTCGCCAGCATGGCCCGTGTGCCCCTGGCCGATGCCAGCTGCCAGTTCCTCGCCAGCGTGTTCAGCCCGTTGGACTGGGCCGAGGCCAAGCGCCTGCTCAGCCCAGGCGGCGGCCTGATGCGCGTGGGCCCGACCAGCGGCCACCTGATGGAACTGCGCGAGGTGCTCTACGATGAAGTACGCCCCTACGCCGACGACAAGCACCTGGCCCTGGTACCTGAAGGCATGGCCCACGCCCACAGCGAAACCCTCGAGTTCCGCCTGAGCCTGGCCGCGCCCAAGGCCCGCGCCGACCTGCTGGCCATGACCCCGCACGGCTGGCGCGCCAGCGCCGAGAAGCGCGCCCTGGTCATCGACCAGGCCGAGCCGTTCGAGGTCACGGTTTCCATGCGTTATGACTATTTCGTGCGCCAAGACTGAGCACACCCGGAGCCCTTATGCGCCAACCTGATATCGAGATCTACCTGAAGGACGCCGACGTCGACCACAAGCAGATTGCCCAGTGGCTGGGCGAAGCGATTGGCCCCTGCAGCGAATGGCAACAGAAAGGCCAGACCTTCAAATGCAAGGCCGGTAACATTTCAGTGACTTGGTTACCCAAAGCTGTAGGGAAATGGAACAGCCTGTACCTGGAAAGTGACCAGACCCCATGGGCCGATGACGTCGCCTGTGCACGCGCCGCGTTCGCCGCACTGGGCGTGGAAGTACGCTGCGCACCGGGTGGCTGGGTCGAAGAGGATGGCGAGGAAGACGCCGACCGCTGGGTCCGCATCAGCGCCGACGGTGAAGAGGAAATCACCTGGCGCACATGAATGCTCGGCAGTTTTTGTAGGCGCTGGGTTGCCGGCGATGCAGCCACGGCGGTGTATGGCACCGGCTTTGCCGGTCATCGCCGGCAAGCCGGCGCCTACAGCTTGAGCGTTGCCTCAGGAGGCTCAGAGCCCGACTACATCCTCGGCTTGCAGGCCTTTCTGGCCCTGCACGCAGGAGTACTCGACCCGCTGCCCTTCGACCAGGGTACGATGCCCCTCACCGCGGATCGCCCGATAATGGACGAACACATCCGCACTACCTTCGCGCTGAATGAAGCCAAAGCCTTTGGCATCGTTGAACCACTTTACATTCCCAGTCTCACGAGACGACATCTGAACTACTCCGGATTTTTATTGTGAAGATCGCCTTGCAGACACAGGTATCGCTCCCCGTGTCGACGCCGCTTGCCGAAATATCCTGCAAGTGGCAGGCCGAGTATATGACACAGAACAAAGAATTTTCATGACCGCCGCGCCATTTGCAGGTTTTTGCTGAACTTACGCAGATACGGCAGACTAACTGCTTGCACACTCACTAAAAATCACACCCAGGGCACACACCCCATGACCCGTTCCCCCCTGCGCCGCCTGATCTTCGGCGCGCTGCGTCGCCTGTTGTACCTGTGGGTGCGCTCCGAGACCATCAACCAGTCCGCCACCAGCCTGCAACTGGACCGCAGCCGCCCGGTGTTCTACGCCCTGCCCTCGCCATCGCTCACCGACCTGGCCGTGCTCGACCATGAGTGCACCAAGGCGGGGCTACCGCGCCCGGTACTGCCGGTGGCGGTGGGCACGCTGCATGAGCCAGCCGGTTTCTTCTACCTCACCCCCGACCCGGACTGGCTCGGCCGTCACGATAAGCGCGGTGCACCACCGACCCTCGAGCGGGTGATTGCAGCCGTCAGCCAGCATGCCGAAGAAGACGCACAGATGATCCCGGTCAGTGTGTTCTGGGGCCAGACACCGGCCAGCGAGTCCAGCCCCTGGAAGCTGCTGTTCGCCGACAGCTGGGCAGTCACCGGGCGCCTGCGCCGGCTGCTGACCATCTTGATTCTGGGGCGCAAGACCCGTGTGCAGTTCTCCGCGCCCATCCACGTGCGTGAGCTGGTGCAGCACAACAAAGGCCATGAACGCACGGTGCGCATGGCCCAGCGCTTGATGCGCGTGCATTTTCGCAACCTCAAGACCGCCGTGATCGGCCCGGACATCTCGCACCGGCGCAACCTGGTCAAAGGCCTGGTGCATGCGCCGATGGTGCGCCAGGCGATCAGCGACGAAGCGCAACGGGAAAACATCCCTGTGGCCAAGGCTGAAGCGCTGGCCCTGCGCTACGGCAACGAGATCGCCTCGGACTACACCTACACCGCCATCCGCTTCCTCGAAGTGGTGCTCAGCTGGTTCTGGAACAAGATCTACGACGGCATCAAGGTCAACCACATCGAGCAGGTGCAAGGCATCGCACCGGGCCACGAAGTGATCTACGTACCCTGCCACCGCAGCCACATCGACTACCTGCTGCTGTCCTACCTGCTATTTCGCAACGGCCTGACGCCGCCGCACATCGCCGCCGGCATCAACCTCAACATGCCGGTGGTCGGCAGCCTGCTGCGCCGCGGCGGCGCCTTCTTCATGCGCCGCACGTTCAAGGGCAACCCGCTGTACACCGCCGTGTTCAACGAATACCTGCACACTCTGTTCACCAAGGGCTTCCCGGTCGAGTACTTCGTCGAGGGCGGGCGCTCGCGCACGGGGCGCATGCTGCAACCACGTACCGGAATGCTGGCGATCACCCTGCGCAGCTTCCTGCGCTCATCGCGCACGCCGATCGTCTTCGTACCGGTGTACATCGGCTACGAGCGCGTGCTCGAAGGCCGCACCTACCTGGGTGAGCTACGCGGGGCGAGCAAGAAGAAAGAGTCGATCTTCGATATCTTCAAGGTCATCGGTGCGCTGAAGCAGCGTTTTGGCCAGGTCTACGTGAACTTCGGTGAGCCGATCCGCCTGGCGGGCTTTCTCGACCAGCAGCAACCCGGCTGGCGCGAGCAGGACCTGGGCCCGCAGTTCCGCCCGGCCTGGCTCAACGAGACCACCACCCGCCTAGGCGAAACCGTGGCCCGTCACCTCAACGAGGCGGCTGCTGTCAACCCGGTCAACCTGGTGGCCCTGGCGCTGCTCTCCACCAGCCGCCTGGCACTGGACGAAAGCGCGCTGACGCGCGTGCTGGACCTGTACCTGGCCTTGCTGCGCAAGGTGCCCTACTCCGAGCACACCACCTTGCCGGATGGCGACGGCCAGGCGCTGATCGAGCACGTCAGGGGCATGGACCTGCTGTCGGAGCAGAAAGACGCCCTCGGCCGCATCCTCTACCTGGATGAAGCCAACGCGGTGCTGATGACCTATTACCGCAATAACGTCCTGCACATCTTTGCCTTGCCGGCGCTGCTGGCGAGTTTCTTCCACAGCAGCTCGCGGATGAGCCGCGAACTGCTCGGCCAATACGTACACGCGCTGTACCCGTACCTGCAGGCCGAGCTGTTCCTGCGCTGGTCACCCGATCAGCTCGACGCGGTGATCGACCAATGGCTGTCGGCGCTGGTTGAACATGGCCTGCTGCGCCAGGAGAACGACAGCTACGTGCGCCCACCCCCGAGTTCACGTCAGTTCGTCCTGCTGACCCTGCTTGCTCGCACCATCACCCAGACCCTGCAGCGCTTCTACATGGCCACGTCGCTGCTGCTCAACAGCGGCCAGCACACCCTTACCGCCGAAGAGCTGGAAGACCTCTGCGTGATGATGGCCCAGCGCCTGTCGATCCTGCATGGGCTCAATGCCCCGGAGTTCTTCGACAAGGCCCTGTTCCGCCATTTTATTCAGACCCTGATCGAGCAAGGCGTGCTGCGCCCGGATGGCAACGGCAAGCTGGGTTATCACGACAAGCTCGGCGAACTGGCCGAAGGGGTGGCCAAGCGCGTGCTGTCGGCCGAGCTGCGCCTGTCGATCCGGCAGGTAGCACTGCACCGCGATTATTCACCGGAAACTTCGGGCCTCTGAGGCTTTATCAGCCGGGAAAATCCGCTAAAGTCCCTGGGGTTGGCCACAAGCCAGCCCCAAGGACAACGGAGATTCCATGAAAAAGCTCGTAATGCTGTGTTGCGCATCCCTGCTCGCGGCCTGTTCCAGCAACACCCCGACCACCCAGGCCAGCCTGGATGGCGAAGTCTTCTACCTGCAGCGCATTGCCCTGCCACCTGCCGCCACCTTGAGCGTGGAGCTGCAGGACGTGTCGCTGATGGACGCCCCTGCCGTCACCCTGGCCCGCCAGGCCGGCCCTGTGAAAGGCAACGTGCCGCTGCCGTTTCACCTCACCTATGACCCGGCCCAGGTCAAGCCTGGCCACCGCTATGCGCTGAGCGCCCGTATCGAGCTGGACGGCAAGTTGCTGTTCATCAACACCGAGCACCACGGCGTCACGCTGGATGGCAGCGACGCGCAGCCCGTACGGATCAAAGTCGATCCGGTGCGCTGATATCCGCCTACTTCTGTTGAAAAGGAAAGCTTCATGATTCGCTCCTCCCTGCGCTTCACCGCCCTGTGCGCCGGCTTGCTGCTGTCGGCCAGCGCCCTGGCCCTGTCGCTGGGCGACCTGACCCAGAAAGACGCCACCGGTGGCCTGAAGGACGCCCTTACCCAAGGTGCACAGGTTGCCGTCAAGCAGCTGAGCACCCCCGGCGGTTTCAGCAACAACCCCGACGTGCGCATCGAGCTGCCGGGCAACCTTGGCAAGGCCGCCAAGGCCATGAAAATGTTCGGCAAGGGTGACCAGGTCACGGCCCTGGAAGACAGCATGAACAAAGCCGCTGAAGCAGCGGTACCGCAAGCCCAGGCGATCCTGGTGGATGCGGTGAAAAACATGAGCGTGACCGATGCCAAGGGCATCCTCAGCGGTGGCGATGACTCGGCTACCCAATACCTGAACAAAAGCAGCCGCGAGCAGATCCGCGCCAAGTTCCTGCCGATCGTCAAGGCGGCAACCGACAAGGTTGGCGTGGTTCAGCAGTACAACAGCTTTGCTGGCCAGGCTTCAGCGCTTGGCCTGGGTAACGCCAAGAGCGCCAACGTCGAGAGCTATGTGACCGAAAAGGCCCTCGATGGCCTGTTCGAAATGATCGCCAAACAGGAGCAGAGCATTCGCCAGAACCCGGCGCAGGCGGCTACCAGCCTGGCGAAGAAGGTCTTCGGCGCCCTGTAGAGGCCAAGGGCTGCGTTGCAGCCCATCGCCGGCAAGCCGGCTACCACAGGTACAGCACAGCTTTCACCAGCGGCGCCGACACTGTGGGAGCCGGCTTGCCGGCGAATGGAGGGCAACCGCCCTCCCCTGCGGCCTTCAGCCCTTCTTCACCCTGAACCACGCCGCATACAACGCCGGCAGGAACAGCAGCGTCAACGCCGTCGCGACAATCAGCCCGCCCATGATCGCCACCGCCATCGGCCCGTAGAACACACTGCGCGACAGGGGGATCATGGCCAGCACCGCCGCCAGCGCCGTCAGCACGATCGGCCGGAAGCGCCGCACCGTGGCCTCGATGATCGCCTGCCAACGGTCCATCCCCGAAGCGATGTCCTGTTCGATCTGGTCCACCAGTATCACCGAGTTGCGCATGATCATCCCTGCCAGGGCAATGGTGCCGAGCATGGCGACGAACCCGAACGGCTGCCGGAAAACCAGCAGGAACAGGGTCACGCCGATCAGCCCCAAGGGCGCGGTAAGGAACACCATCACCGTGCGCGAGAAGCTGCGCAGCTGGATCATCAACAAGCTCAATACGACCACGATGAACAGCGGCATGCCCGCATTCACCGAGTTCTGCCCACGCTCCGAATCCTCGACGGTACCGCCCACTTCCAGCAAGTAGCCATCCGGCAGCTTGGCCTTGATTTCACTCAAGGTCGGCTCGATCTGCCGTACCAGGGTCGCCGGCTGCTCCTTGTCGTAGATGTCGGCACGCACGGTCACCGTCGGCAAGCGGTTGCGGTGCCAGATGATGCCTTCCTCGAACCCGTACTCCAGGGTCGCCACCTGCGACAGTGCCACGCTCTGGCCGTTGTCGGTGGGCAGCGCCAGGCTACCGAGGTTGCCCAGCTCGCCGCGCTCCTTCTGGGTGCCGCGCAGCAGGATCTCGATCAGCTCATTGTCCTCGCGGTACTGGCTGACCGTGGTACCGGTCAGCGAGCTTTGCAGGAAGCTCGACAAGCGCGCAGTGCTGACGCCGAGAGCACGCGCACGGTCCTGGTCAATCGACAGGAACACGGCCTTGCTCGGCTCCTCCCAATCAAGGTGCACGTTCACCACATGCGGGTTTTCGCGCACCTTGGCTGCGACCTCACGGGCCAGGGCGCGTGCTTTCTCGATATGCTCGCCGGTGACACGGAACTGCACCGGGTAACCCACGGGCGGGCCGTTCTCCAGGCGGGTGACACGAGCGCGCAGGTCGGGGAACTGCTGGTCAACGGTATCGATCAGCCAGCTGCGCAGGCGTTCGCGCTGTTCCATCGACTTGGCCAGCACAACGAACTGGGCAAAGCTTGCCGCCGGCAGTTGCTGGTCCAGGGGCAGGTAGAAACGGGGCGAGCCCGTGCCCACGTAGGCCACATAGTTGTCGATGCCGTCCTGCTGCTTGAGCAGCGCTTCCAATTGCTTGACCCGCTCGGCGGTATTGGCCAGCGAGGCGCCCTCGGCCAGCTTCAGGTCGACCATCAGCTCCGGGCGCCCGGAGGCGGGGAAGAACTGCTGGGGCACGAAGCGGAACAACAGGATGCTGCCGACAAAGGCGGCGATGGTCAGCAGGATTACCGTCTTGCGCCGCCGCACGCACCACTCCACCACACGCCGTACGCGCTGGTAGAACGGGGTGGCGTAAGGGTCTGGTGCATGGCCGTCGCTGCCATGGCGGGCGGCATGCAACTTGGCCAGGTCCGGCAACAGCCGTTCGCCCAGGTAGGGAACGAACACCACCGCCGCGACCCACGAGGTCAGCAGCGCAATGGTCACCACCTGGAAAATCGAGCGGGTGTATTCACCCGTGCTCGACGCTGCCGTGGCAATCGGCAGGAAGCCGGCAGCGGTGATCAAGGTGCCGGTGAGCATCGGGAAGGCCGTGCTGGTCCAGGCATAGCTGGCCGCCTTGAGCCGATCGAAGCCCTGCTCCATCTTGATCGCCATCATTTCCACGGCAATGATCGCGTCGTCCACCAGCAGGCCCAGTGCCAACACCAACGCACCGAGCGAGATCTTGTGAAGGCCGATGCCAAAGTAATGCATGGCCGCAAAGGTCATGGCCAGCACCAACGGGATGGCCAGCGCCACCACCAGGCCGGTGCGCAGGCCCAGCGAGAAGAAACTCACCAGCAACACGATGATCAGCGCTTCGACCAGCACCTGGACGAACTCGCCAACACCCGCCTTGACCGCTGCCGGCTGGTCGGACACCTTGCGCAGCTCCATGCCCGCCGGCAGGTTGTGCGACAGGCGTTCGAACTCACCTTCCAGCGCTTTGCCCAGCACAAGAATGTCGCCGCCATCCTTCATCGACACGGCCAGGCCGATTGCGTCCTCGCCCATGAAGCGCATGCGCGGCGCGGGTGGGTCGTTGAAACCCCGGTGCACGTCCGCGACGTCACCGATGCGGAAGGTGCGGTCACCCACCCGGATGGGGAACTGGCGAATCTGCTCGACACTGTCGAACTGCCCGCTCACCCGCAACTGCAGGCGCTCGCTGGGGGTTTCGAAGAACCCGGCGGTACTCACCGCGTTCTGTTCGCGCAGGGCTTGCTGCACCGCCTCAAGCGGCACACCCAGGGTGGCCAGCTTGAGGTTGGACAGTTCGATCCAGATCTTCTCGTCCTGCAGCCCGACCAGCTCGACCTTGCCCACGTCCTTGACCCGCTGCAGCTGGATCTGGATACGGTCGGCGTAGTCCTTGAGCACCGCATAATCGAAGCCAGCACCGGTCAGCGCGTAGATGTTGCCGAAGGTGGTGCCGAACTCGTCGTTGAAGAACGGCCCCTGGATTTCCGGTGGCAAGGTGTGGCGGATGTCCGCGACCTTCTTGCGGATCTGGTACCACAGCTCGGGGATGTCCTTGGAGTGCAGCGAGTCGCGGGCCATGAAGGTCACCTGCGATTCGCCGGGGCGCGAGAACGAAACAATCTTCTCGTACTCGCCGGTTTCCATCAGCTTCTTCTCGATCCGTTCGGTTACCTGGCGCGACACTTCCTCGGCCGTAGCACCCGGCCACAGGGTACGGATCACCATGGCTTTGAACGTGAACGGCGGGTCTTCGCTCTGGCCAAGCTTGGTGTAGGACATGGCGCCAATGGCAGCCAGCAGGATCATCAGGAACAGTACGATCTGGCGATTGCGCAGCGCCCAGGCGGAAAGGTTGAAACCCATCGGGACTTACTCCTTGGCCGTCAGGTTCACCACACGGTTGGTGCGGTCCACAGGCCGCACCTCCTGCCCTTCGCGCAGCACATGGCCGCCAGCGGCGACCACCCAGTCGCCAGGGTTCAAACCTTCGAGCACCGGCACACTGTCGGTGCCATACACCCCGAGGCGCACCGCCGCCCGCTCCAGGCGACGGTCCTGGTTGACCCGCCAGACATAGGCCTGGCCGTTTTCCGCGGTAACCGCCGCCAGCGGCACAGCCAACGGAATCAGCCCATCATGGGCAATGAACACGCGTGCGCTCTGGCCGATGTCTGCGGGCACTTTGGCCGACGTGAAGGCGATGCGCGCGGCGAAGGTGCGCGAGCGCGGGTCGGCTGCCGGCGACAGCTCACGGATGCGCCCCGGAAAGCGTGCGGCGCCATGCGACCACAGCTCTACGCTGACCGCCTGGCCCACAGCGAAGCGGGCGAACTGCTGCTCGGGCAGGCCGATGACCACCTCCCGCTCACCGTCGGCAGCCAGGGTGAACACGGTTTGCCCGGCAGCAACCACCTGGCCGACCTCGACCTGGCGCTTGGCGATGACGCCGGCCTGCGGCGCACGCAGCACAGCGTACTCAGCCTGGTTGCCGGCCACGTCGAACTCGGCCTTGGCCTGCTTGAGGCGCGCCAGCCCGGCACGGTACAGGTTTTCGGCATTGTCGTAGAGGGAATGGCTGACCATCTGCCGGTCGAGCAATTTCTGGTAGCGGTCACGCTCGGCGCGTACCAGTGCCAGGTTGGCTTCGGCGGCCGCCAGTTGCGCGCGGTTGGCCTCCAGTTGCAGGCGTACGTCCTGGGGGTCGAGCTCGGCCAAAGGCTGGTTTGCCTTGACCCGTTGCCCCTCCTCCACCAGGCGTTTGCTGACTTTGCCAGCGATGCGGAACGCCAGCTCCGGCTCCAGGCGCGCGCGCACCTCGCCAGGGTAACTGTCGGCAGCGGCTTCGGCCGGCTGCGGCTGCACCACCAGCGCGGGGCGAGGCGCGGCCGGGGCGGCGGCTTCCTGGCCGCAGGCCGCCAGGAACAGCACGGCGGCGGCAGGCAGGGCGAGGGACAAGGCATGACGCAACATGATGAATCCTTCCGCGACGAGCGCATCGAATATTTATACTGGCGAGTATATTAAGTCAGGGAACCGAAGCCGGGAAGCCAGCGTCGGAAAGAAAATCAACATTAACGCCAGGGCATTCCTTCAAGCCGGATGGCATCCGAGCCGGTAAGATGGGCGCCCCTTCAACCAGATGCGGACTCCAATGCCCAACGACGCACCCATCGGCCCAGGTCGCCCCAAGGACCTGGCCAAGCGCGAGGCGATCCTCGAAGCGGCCAAGACGCTGTTCCTCAGCCTTGGCTATGCCAACACCAGCATGGATGCGGTCGCTGCGGCGGCAGGTGTTTCAAAACTCACTGTGTACAGCCACTTCACCGACAAGCAGACCCTGTTCGGCTCGGCGGTCATGGCAACGTGCCAGAATCAGTTGCCCGACTTGATGTTCGAATACCCCGAGGGCGCGCCCGTCGAGGACGTGCTGCTGAATATTGGCAGGGGCTTCCAGGCGCTGATCAGCAGTGATGAGGCGGTCAAGTTGAGCCGCCTGATCATGGCGCTGGGTAACCAGGACCCAGGCTTTGGCGAATTCTTCTACGAGGCCGGGCCCAAGCGAGTGCTGGCCGGGATGGAAGCACTGCTGCGCGGGGTGGCCGAGCGCGGGTTGCTGCGCATCGACAATCCGCTGCATGCGGCGGAGCACTTTTTCTGCCTTGTAAAAGGGGCGCCGGATTACCGGCTGCTGCTGGGGTGTGCGGGGCCGCTGGAAGGGGACGCGGCCGAGGCGCATGTGCGTGAGGTGGTCGGCGTGTTCATCCGGGCATTCAAGCCCTGAAGCTTTCGGCTGACTGAACCGGCCCCGTCGCGGGCAAGCCCGCCCTCATAGAACAAACGCCAGCTTACTGATTTGGCGGGGATCCTGTAGGAGCGGCTTCAGCCGCGAACACCGGCGAAGCCGGTGCCATCCACCACGGCGCCTGCTTCGCGGCTGAAGCCGCTCCCACAGGGTATGCGGCGCGCTCGCGGGCTATCAGGCTTTCAAGGCCTTCTTTGGATAGATGTCGTAGCGGCTCGATTTGCCTTCCAGGCTATGGCCAGGCTTCGGCCCTTCGATGATTGGTGCCTTGCGCGGGCGTTTCACCACCACTCGGTGGCTGGCCAGCGCCAGAGCCGCTTCCAGCAATGCCGGCGCATCCATGTCATCACCGACCAACGGCCGGAACACGCGCATTTCCTTCTTCACCAATGCGCTCTTGTCACGGTGCGGGAACATCGGGTCGAGGTAGATCACTTGCGGCGGTTCGCCCTCCCAGGCGCGCATGCGCTCGATAGCGTTGCCGGTCAGCAGGCGCATGCGACCGACGATCGGGCCTACCTCAGCGTCGGCCCTGGCCCGTGCCAGGCCATCTTCGAGCAACGCCGCGATCAGCGGTTGGCGCTCGATCAGGGTCATCGGGCAACCCAGGCTGGCCAGCACGAATGCGTCCTTGCCCAGGCCTGCCGTGGCATCCAGCACCTGCGGCCGTACGCCCTGGGCGATGCCTACCGCCTTGGCGATCATCTGCCCGTTGCCACCGCCAAACTGGCGCCGATGTGCGGCCTGGCCTTCGACGAAATCGACCCGCACCGGCCCCGGCGCCTGCGGCCCCAGTTGCTGGATCTGCAAGCCTTCGGCGCCTACCTGCACGGCGAAGCCTGCCGCATCGTCCTGCAGCGGCAGGCCCAGACGCTCGGCCCATGCCCTGGCCTGATCCGCATACTCGGCCGCCATCGCCTCGACCCTGATACCCGTGCCTTGCTCTTGCATCGTCCACACCTAAAAAATCAAACCACGCCCTTAATGAATCGGCAAAACGGCCGATACAGGCAATATCCCGCTATTCTGCCAGAGCACAACGCGCGCGACTGCCATGACAGATACTCTTCCCATCGGTTTGACCTACTTGTCGCCTGTCGGCAACTACGGTCGGCAGAATACCCAGGCACTCGGGGGCGTCAGCCACCTGTGGCAGGATTTCTTTGCTCGCGCGCTGGCCGAGCAGCAAGCGCAAGAGCCCGACAGCGCCAGCCAGGCGCTGGTGCAGTACGACCAGCACAGCGGTGAGCCGATTGGCGGGGCCAAGGCCCTGGCGTTGATCGACGCCCAGCGGGCCTGCCCTGTGCACGACACCATCGTCGCACCGCCCGAGCCACTGTTTCTGCCCAAGGCTGAACTGGAAGCCAGCCTGCTGGAGCCGGCCCCCGAGCCTTTCAGCACCGCCGAGATGATCCAGCAGCAACGTCAGCTCGACATCAGCAACACCTGGCTGCGCCCGGTGGTCATGAGCCAGGGCCAGCCGCTCGGCGAACCCGGCCCGGCCCCTTCCCCGCGCCCGCTGCACCTGCCCATCGCCGAGCTTGAAATGAAGCTGCTCGACCCCGCGCCGGAGCCGTTCGACGAAGCGACCATGGCCAAGCAGCAGAACGACCTGGAATTCGACATGCACTGGGCGCGCCCGGTGGTGCTGAACAACGTCCGCGCCCACGCCTGACGTCAGCGGCAGATCTGCCAGCGCCCCATGTCCAGGTGAAAGTGGTTGTGGTGCGCCGCGTTGTAATCCGGGCCCAGCACCGTACTGAAACTTTCGCAGGCGGCCTGCTGCACTTCGCGCAGAAATTTCGCCTTCTGCCCATCCGCCTGCCAGTCCCGCGCCAGCACGATGCGCTGGCCGTCCTGCAGGCGAAAGCCGCTGATGTCCAGCGCATTGGCCGTGGCGTGCTGGCTGAGCCGGCCCTGCTTGCGGTTATACACATTGCGGCAGGCGAAACTGCCCAGGTGATCCACCTGCACGACGCGCTGGCCGAACACCCGCTGCGCAGCCGGTTGCAGGCCATGGTTCTCGAACAGCGCGTAAGCCACGGCCAGCGGGCAACTGGCCAGGAAGCTGCTGCTCAAGCGCGCATCGCCTTGCTCGATGCGCCACACATTCTGCAACGGGCATTTGGCCGAGGCCGGGCTGTCGGCTTGTGCCCTGAAGCGCAGCTGGCTGGCCTCGAGCGCTTGTTTGCACAAGCCTGGGTCATCGCGCAGCCGCGACAACTTGTAAGGGGTCAGCAGGTTAGGAGCCTCGCGCGCGTCCAGCGGCGCCCATGGGTTCCAGGCATCCGGCAGGCGCCAACCCAGCAGCCAGGGCAGGCCCGCCACAAACAGCAGGCCGCACAGCAGCACCAGTGCGCGCACTGCGCCTCAGCGGCGGAACAGGTCGTTGAGCTGGGCGAACGGCAAGGCCTGCTCACCGTAGCTGAACGTGCCTTGGTCACGGATCTCCAGCGCCGCGCGCTGAAACGCCCCCAGCGCGGCTCGGGCCAGCGATGACCCAACGCTGATGCGGCGTACACCCAGGTCCTGCAACTGGTTGACGCTCAGCGGCACGCCGGCCAGCCCCATCAGTACATTGACCGGTTTCGGTGCCACGGCCTGCACCACCGCGCGAATTTCGTCGACACTGCGCAAGCCCGGCGCATAGAGCACATCGGCGCCCGCTTCGGCGTAAGCCTGCAGGCGCAGGATGGTGTCGTCCAGGTCCATGCGCCCGTGCAGCAGGTTTTCTGCGCGGGCACAGAGCATGAAGGGGAAAGGCAGGCTGCGAGCTGCCTGCACCGCAGCGCGCACGCGCTCCACGGCCAGCCCGAAGTCATAGATCGGGGCGTCGCTCCGGCCGCTGGCATCTTCGATCGAGCCGCCGACCAACCCGGCCTCGGCAGCCCGCAGAATGGTCTGCGCACAGTCATCGGGCAGGTCGCCGAAGCCGTTTTCCAGGTCTGCGGCGACGGGCAAGGCCGTGGCGTCGACGATCAGCCCGGCGTTGTCCAGGGTCTCGTCCAGGCTCAAGGCCGCTTCCGCATCCGGTCGGCCCAGGCTGAAGGCCAGTCCCGCACTGGTAGTGGCCAGCGCTTCGAAGCCCAGGCTGGCCAGCAGCTTGGCGGAGCCGGCATCCCACGGGTTGGGGATGACGAAGGCGCCATCGCGCTCGTGCAGCGCCTTGAAGGCTTCGGCACGCAGGGTTTGTACATCCATGGTCACAACCTCCGGGTGGTCGGGAAATGGTCAGAGTAGTCCCAGTTGTTCGACCTCAGGCGCGCGCGGCAATTCCGGCAGAGCTGCCAGGCCGGGCAAGCGCGTCATCAGGCGCTGGTGAAAACGCTGGGCCAGTGCGGCAGCCAGGCGGTTGTCGGAGGTATGCAGGAAAATGTAAGGGCTACGGCCTTCCTCGATCCAACGGGCGACCTTCTCAACCCAGGGCAAGAGGAAGGGTTCGTTGGCATCCAGCACGGGGTGGCCGATGAAGCGCACCTGCGGGTGCTGGCTGAACGCTGCCGGGCGCGGCGGCACCTTGGGTTTCTTGGCTTGAGCGTCGAGCACCGCGGTGTCGCGTGACGTGCAGCTGAACAGCGCGCGCGGGTCCAGGCAGATACGTTCCACGCCGCGCTCATGCAGCAGGCGGTTGAGCAGGCGCTCTTCCTCACCTTTGGCGAAGAAGGCCTGGTTGCGTACCTCAACGGCCACCGGCACACCGACCTCATCGAGAAACTGCCCCAGTTCCGCCAGGCGCTCCGGGCCGAACTGCGCCGGCAATTGCAGCCAGTACGGCGACACTCGCTGGCCAAGGGGCGCCAGCAGCCGGGTGAAATCGCAGGCGGCTTCGAAACGCTCGCGCAGGTCGCCTTCATGGCTGATATCGCGGGGGAATTTGGCGGTGAAGCGAAAGTGCGCTGGCATCACCTGTGCCCAGCGCGCGACGGTGCCGGGCGCGGGGCGCGCGTAGAAGGTGGTATTGCCCTCGACCGCGTTGAACACCTGGCTGTACAGGCCCAGGTATTCGCGGGTTGTGGCATCAGCGGGGTACAGGTAGTCGCGCCAGGCGTTTTCGCTCCATGACGGACAACCGAGAAAATAGGGCAGGGGTGATGGAATCATCCATCAAATGTACAGGTCGAGCCCCAGCACTTCCATGTCCCAATCGGTAAAACCGGCAGTACTGAGGTAGCTTGCAAGCGCGGTTGCAGTACGGCGGTCACGGGCGCGGGGGAAGACCATGTCTTGCTGGCGAGCCGGCAGGCCACCGGGGCGGCGGCGCTGCGCGGCCTCCTGAGCGACTTCGGCGTCTTCGACCAGCTCGGCATCGTCGATGCTTTCATCGCGCACCGCCGCTTTGCGCGGTGTGCGCTTGACCGGGTAGGACTGCGATGAAAAACCGTCGATACGCATGATGAGCACTCAGGACCAATGATGGCAATTTAGCAGCATCAGTGTTCCGTCGCTAATGCTCGAGTGATAACTGGACCACAGTTTGCACCAAAGGTTTTATCGACAACGGCGATAACCGACGAACAGCACTCAGCGGGCTTTGGGCGTAGCTACATTATCGCGCAGGTAAACCGGTTGCGCCTGGTCGGCGGCGATTGCCTCGCCACGTGCCCAGGCGAAGCGTGCCAGGCTGAGGATATCCAACGCGTTCGGCAGCGCCGCCGGGTTGCTAGCACTGGCCTGCACAGCGAGGCGCTCGGCGTAGCCCCAGCCAGTACCGGCGCCGTACCAGTCGCCGCTGCTGGCGTCAGGCAACGCCACGCGCTCCGGAGGCAGCACTGCTTCCTGGCCTTGCAGGCGCATCTCGCCGGCCACCGCCTTGTAGCAACCCCAGTACACTTCGTCCATGCGCGCGTCGATGGCAGCTGCCACCTGCTCGGCACCGTGCTCGCGCAGCGCGCCCTGGGCCAGCGCGGCCAGGTTGGACACCGGCAGCACCGGGCGCTCCAGGGCAAAAGCCAGGCCCTGAACCACGCCGATGGCGATACGCACACCGGTGAACGCGCCCGGGCCACGGCCGAAGGCGATGGCATCGAGGGCATTGAGCGCCACCCCGGAATCGCCCAGCAGCTGCTTGATCATCGGCAGCAGCTTCTGCGCGTGCATGCGCGGGATCACCTCGTAATGGCTGGTTACCTTGCCATCATGCAGCAGCGCGACGGAACAGGCTTCGGTGGCGGTATCCAGGGCCAGCAGGGTGGTCATCGAACGGGTATCCAGGTGCGAATGAAAAGAGCGGCAGTATAGGGCACCAGCGACGTTGTGTCCCCAGGGGCCGCCGTGTGGCCTTTGCACAACAGCGCTTTGACGCGATCTCTGCAGGAGCCGTGGTTCGAGGCCTTGAAATGACTACGGCCCGCTAGCGGGCCGTTGTGATGTGCGGCAGGTGATGGATCAGCTCAGAGCTGCCAGGACCTTGGCAGTGATGGCGTCGACCGAACCAACACCTTCGATGTGGCTGTACTTAGGCTTGCCAGCATTGGCAGCCGACAGCTTCTGGTAGAACTCCACCAGCGGCTTGGTCTGGGTGTGATAGACCGACAGGCGATGACGCACGGTTTCTTCCTTGTCGTCGTCGCGCTGGATCAGGTCTTCGCCGGTGACGTCGTCCTTGCCTTCCACTTTCGGCGGGTTGTACTGGATGTGGTAGGTGCGGCCCGAGGCCAGGTGCACGCGGCGGCCAGCCATACGGCCAACGATCTCTTCGTCGTCGACAGCGATTTCGACCACGGCGTCGATGTCGACACCGGCAGTGACCATGGCTTCAGCTTGCGGGATGGTCCGTGGGAAACCGTCGAACAGGCAGCCGTTGGCGCAGTCTGGCTGGGCGATGCGCTCCTTGACCAGGCTGATGATCAGCTCGTCGGAAACCAGCTGGCCGGCATCCATGACTTTCTTCAGTTCCAGGCCCAGCGGGGTGCCAGCCTTGACGGCAGCACGCAGCATGTCACCGGTGGAGATCTGTGGAATACCGAACTTTTCGGTGATGAACTTTGCCTGAGTACCTTTACCGGCCCCGGGAGCTCCCAGCAGAATTACGCGCATCTCGTGCTCCTCAAATTTTTTTATGAAATTCAATGGATTCGGCAACCAGGGCCAAGTCCGGAATATCGGGTATGACCATAAATCGGTCAGAAGGCTGCTCAAGATACACAGCGCCCGTCAGCCAGACAAGCGCCCCAAAGTTACAGGAATGTGCCATGCCTGCCTGCGGCTGCAGGCGGTTGCGCCCGGCGCAACCACCCTCCCTACCTTACCCTGGGTCACCCGGCGCCCCGGGTGGCGGGCACCGCATGATGGCCTCAGCCGGTATTGCGCAGGCCTGCGGCAATGCCCGCCACGGTGACCAGCAAGGCCTGCTCCAATGGGCTGTCCAGAGCGGCTTCACGGCTGCGCGAACGCGCCAGCAGCTCGGCCTGAAGGCGGTGCAGCGGATCGAGGTAGGTGTTGCGCAGGCTGATGAATTCCAGGGTCTCGGGGCTGTGCGCCAGTAGCACCGGCTGCCCGGTCAGGCCCAGGACCACTTGGCACGACTGCGACAATAGGTCGCGCAGATGTGCACCTAAAGGAAGCAGGCCGGGTTGCACCAGACGTTCGTCGTAGGCCTCGGCGATTTGTGCATCGGCTTTGGCCAGGACCATCTCCAGCATGTCGATGCGGGTACGGAAGAACGGCCACTGCTCGCGCATCTGCGCCAGTAACGCGCCCTGGCCACGGGCCAGCGCATTGCTCAAGGCCGTTTCCCAACCCAGCCAGGCGGGCAGCATCAGGCGCGTCTGGGTCCAGCCGAAGATCCACGGGATGGCCCGCAGGCTTTCAATACCCCCGGCACGGCGCTTGGCCGGGCGGCTGCCCAGTGGCAGGCGCCCCAGTTCCTGTTCCGGCGTGGACTGGCGGAAGTACTCGACGAAGTCTGGATTCTCCCGCACGACGCTGCGGTAGGCGTCGACACCGTCGGCCGCCAGTTGGTCCATCAACGCACGCCAGGCCGGTTCAGGGGGTGGCGGCGGCAACAACGTGGCCTCCAGCACCGCAGCCAGGTAAAGGTTGAGATTCTGTTCGGCAATGCCCGGCAAACCGAACTTGAAGCGGATCATCTCGCCCTGCTCGGTGGTGCGAAAACGCCCCGCCACCGAACCCGGTGGCTGCGACAGGATCGCCGCGTGGGCCGGGCCGCCGCCACGGCCGACAGTGCCGCCACGGCCATGGAACAACAGCAGCTCGACCTGATGTTCACGGCAGATGCGCACCAGGTTTTCCTGCGCGCGGTACTGCGCCCAGGCTGCAGCCGTGGTGCCGGCGTCCTTGGCCGAATCGGAGTAACCGATCATCACTTCCTGCGGCCCGCGCAGGCCCGCACGGTAGCCCGGCAGGCCCAGCAGCCGCTCCATCACCGGCCCGGCGTTGTCCAGGTCGGCCAGGGTTTCGAACAGTGGCACCACACGCATGGGCCGGGTCAGGCCGGCCTCCTTGAGCAGCAACTGCACGGCCAGCACATCGGACGCCGCGCCGGCCATGGAGATGACGTACGACCCCAGCGATGCGCCAGGTGCTGCGGCTACTTCACGGCAGGTGGCAAGCACTTCGGCGGTGTCGGCCTGGGGCGTGAAGTGAGCGGGGAGCAACGGCCGGCGGTTTTTCAGTTCGGCCTGCAGGAACGCGATGCGCTTGTCTTCATCCCAGTCGGCATAGTTGCCCAGGCCAAGGTAATCGGTGATCTCCGACAGCGCGTCGCGGTGCCGGGCCGCATCCTGGCGCACGTCCAGGCGACCGAGGAACAGGCCGAAGGTCACTGCACGGCGCAAGGTGTCGAGCAACGGGCCATCGGCAATAACCCCCATGCCGCATTCGTGCAGCGACTGGTAGCAGAGCTCCAGCGGCGCGATCAGGTCACGGTTGTCCACCAGCACGTCGGCGCTGGCCGGTTGGTTGCTGGCCAGCGACGCATGGGCCCAGGCACGTGTCGCCCGCAGGCGGTCGCGCAACTGCTTGAGGACGGCGCGGTAAGGCTCCGCACTCTCCCCCACCCGCTCGCGTACGGCACTGCTGGCCTGCTGCATGGACAACTCGGCGGCCAGCGCATCGATGTCACGCAGGAACAGGTCTGCGGCCATCCAGCGCGCCAGCAGCAGCACCTCGCGGGTGACGGCGGCGGTGACATTGGGGTTGCCGTCCCGGTCGCCGCCCATCCACGAGGCAAAGCGAATGGGTGCAGCTTCCAGCGGCAGGTGCAGGGCGGTGGCCTCGAACAATGCCTTGTCGACCTTGCGAAGGTGGCTGGGGATTGCATGCCAGAGCGAGTGCTCGATCACCGCGAAGCCCCATTTGGCTTCGTCTACAGGGGTTGGCCGGGTGCGGCGGATTTCTTCGGTGTGCCAGGCCTCGGCGATCAGCCGACGCAGGCGTTCGCGCACCTGCTCGCGCTCGGCGGGGGTCAGGTCGCGGTGGTCCTGGGCGGCCAGCTGGCCGGCGATGGCGTCGTATTTCTGGATCAGCGTGCGGCGTGCCACTTCGGTCGGGTGGGCCGTGAGCACCAGCTGGATGTCGAGCTTGGCCAACTGCCTGGCCAAGGCATCGTCCTTGTGCCCGGCCTGCTTGAGGCGTGCCAGCAGCTCGGGCAACACCCGCGCTTCAAAGGGCTCGGGCTGGTCGGCATCACGGCGGCGGATCAACTGATACTGCTCAGCCATGTTGGCGAGGTTGAGAAACTGGTTGAATGCCCGCGCCACTGGCAGCAGGTCTTCCTCGGCGAGGTCCGCGAGGGTCGAACTCAACTGCTCGCCGGCACTGCGCCGGTCGGCCTTGGCGCTGTGGCGGATGGCCTCGATCTTTTGCAGAAACGCCTCACCGTGCTGCTGGCGAATGGTATCGCCGAGCAATTCGCCCAACACATGCACATCTTCACGCAAGCGCACATCGATATCGGTCATTGGCCCTCTCTTCGGCGCGGCTCGCCCGCGCTCTGCTCCGGAAACAGCACTGGCCAAGAGTGCCCATAGCCGGGGCGTGATGGCAAGCCGCGATCGGGCAAAGCAAACTAAAGTAAAGGCACAACAGTCCGATGCGATGCAGCCTTTGAAGGCGTTTACCGAGGTCATCATGAAAATCCGCGAACTCGCCCAGCACTGGGAACAGAATGCCGCCGGCACCCTGAGCCCGACCGGCCATAGCTTGCACCTGGACCTGGAGTCCGAAGCACGCCTGGCGGCCCTGATCGACATGTACCCCAAGCGCACCGCCGAGGAACTGCTCGGCGAACTGGTCGCCGCCGCACTCGAAGAGCTCGAGGCCAGCTTCCCTTACGTGCAGGGCCGCAAGGTCATTTCGACCGATGAGGAAGGCGACCCGCTTTATGAAGACATCGGCTCTACGCCGCGCTTCCTGGCCCTTTCACGGCGCCACCTGCAGAGCCTCAGCAACACCGGCGACGACAGCGGCAACTGACGCGCCTTCCTGATGTTCCGGGCCGCCCATCGGCCCGGAATACCGCTGCTGTCAGTGGAAGTTCCATGGGAAAACCGCTGACCAATCAGTCAGAAATACTTGGTATTTTTTTCTGAACTATTCAAAAAACGCCTCAGTCAGAGCCAATAGCCATCACGCTAAAACCCTGCACACCTGCCGTTGTGCACCGTTCAGCCGACACGCGAGGCGATGCCAGGGATTGAGCGATGGACTGCTACGGACATCGTCGTTATCAGGAGTGATCCAATGGAGCTGACCACCATGAAGACCCGCACTTCGAAATTTACATCCACTCACCTGCGCGGGTTCAAGCTGGCCGCGCTGGCCCTGGGCAGTAGCCTGGTCCTGGCCGGCTGTGCAGGCAACCCGCCAACCGAGCAGTATGCCGTCACCCAGTCCGCCGTGAACTCCGCCGTCAGCGCTGGCGGTACCGAGTTTGCCGCCGTCGAAATGAAAGCGGCGCAGGACAAGTTCAAGCAGGCTGAAATTGCCATGCATGACAAGAAGTATGACGACGCCCGACGCCTGGCCCAGCAGGCCGAATGGGATGCTCGCCTCGCCGAACGCAAAGCCCAGGCTGCCAAGGCCCAGAAGGCCGTGCAGGATGCCCGCCAGGGCGTTCAGGACGTACGTGAGGAAGGCCTGCGCAGCGCTCAGTGAGCCCTGCCCTGCCCGCCTTAGCCTTCGCACTCGATCAAAGGATGAACACTATGCGCAACTACGTCATGATTCCCGCCCTGCTGGCCCTGAGCGTCGGTCTCGCTGCTTGCTCGCACGACCCGAACGCCAACCTGGAGTCGGCCCGCACCAACTTCTCGTCGCTGCAGAGCGACCCGCAGTCGAGCAAGGTCGCGGCCCTTGAAACCAAGGACGCCCAGGACTGGCTGAACAAGGCCGACAAGGCCTACATGGACCGTGAGGACACCCAGAAGGTCGACCAGCTGGCTTACCTGACCAACCAGCGTGTCGAAGTGGCCAAGCAGACCATCGCCCTGCGCACCGCCGAAGGCGAGCTGAAAAACGCCTCCGCCCAGCGTGCCCAGGCCAAGCTGGATGCCCGCGACGCACAGATTGCCAAGCTGCAGGACAGCCTCAACGCCAAGCAGACCGACCGCGGTACGCTGGTCACGTTCGGCGATGTGCTGTTCGACTTCAACAAGGCCGAGCTCAAGAGCAGCGCCTTGCCTAACGTCACCAAGCTGGCGCAGTTCCTTCAGGAAAACCCTGAGCGCAAGGTGATCGTAGAGGGCTACACCGACAGCGTCGGCTCGGCCAACTACAACCAGACCCTGTCCGAGCGCCGCGCCGCTGCCGTGCGCATGGCCCTGGTACGTGCAGGCGTAGACCCGGCGCGCATCGTCGCCCAAGGCTACGGCAAGGAGTACCCGGTGGCTGAAAACTCCAGCAACTCGGGCCGTGCGCAGAACCGCCGCGTGGAGGTGACCATCTCCAACGACAACCAGCCGGTGGCACCGCGCTCGGTAAGCCAGGCGCAGTAAGCTGGCTAGCTGAAACAAGAACCCCGCCGTGATGGCGGGGTTTTTTGTTTGTCTGTTCCGGCCTCTTCGCGGGGCAAGCCTGCTGCCACAAGTGAGGTACCTGTAGGAGCGGGCTTGCCTCGCGAAAAGGCCGGTACAGCCAAAGCAAGTGACTGCTCACTGCACCTGCTTCGGCGTCTCCTCGCCCATGCACCGCACCGCACGCTTGCGGTTGTCCACCAGCACGCCGGTCAGGCCTTTCTGCTCGGTGTCGAACAACACCAGCACGCCATCCACGCACTGCGCCACCTGCGGCGCCGGGTCGAGGGATACTTTGTAATCCTCGCCGGGAATGGTCTTGAGCATGGTGAAGTCCTGCAACAGCAGTGCATCCTCCGGTTTTGCGAAATGCAGGTAGCCGTAATACCAGAGGGCCCCCACCGTCACGATGATGCTGCCGACACCGGTCAGAATCAGCGGGATGGCGTTGCGTTCTTCACTCATTGCTTGTTCTTCTCGTCAGGGTAGTTGGGCACTTCGGCAAGCCGCCGCAGGCCGTTGAAATGGCTCGGGTCATCGAGAAAGCGCAGCATCACCTGGCGCCACACCGGGTCAGCGAAGGTCTGCACGTGGCCGCCACGGGTCAGTTGCAGCACCCGCGGTGGCGGTGCGTGCTGGTACAGCCGGATGCCGTTGTTCATCGGTACCAGGTTGTCGTCGATGCTGTGGAAGAACAGCTTCGGCGGGCTACTCAGGCGCTCCACCGAACGGATCGCGCTGTCGCCATCGGGCACCAGCCAGGACAACGGCACCTGCAACGGCCAGGTCATCCATGAGGTACTCAGGGCAAACCGCCCTACATCGCGATAGCTGGCCGGCACCCCATCGAACACCAACGCGCTGAAGCGCTGGCGCTGGTCCGGGTGCTCGGCAAGGTAGTGAATGGCCATCGCCCCGCCAAGGCTCTGCCCCAGCAACACCAAGGGTTTGCCCTTGACCTCGGGTGCCTGGTCGAGCCAGGCCATGGCCGCCGCGATGTCTTCATAGACCTCCGGCAAGCCAGGTTTGCCCTGGGACAAGCCATAGCCGCGGTAGTCGATCATCAGCACCTGGTAGCCTTGCTCCGGCAGCCAGTAGCTGCCGCCAAGGTGCCCGGCCAGGTTGCCGCCGTTGCCATGCAGGTGCAGCACCGTGCCTTTGACCGCCACGCCGGCCTTGGCTGGCAGCCACCAGCCATGCAGGCGGACACCGTCCGCGGTAGAAAGGGTGACATCGCGGTACTGCAGCTTCGCCCGCTCCGGCGTGAACGGCTGGCCAGGCTCTGGGTAGAACAGCAGGCTGCTGCACCCCCCAAGCCCCAGCAGCAACACGCCTAGTGCCAGCCAGCGGCAGCGCTCAGAGAATGTTCGCGTAATCGGCTTCAATGCGATCAAGGCTCAGGTGGTTGAGGAAGTTGGAGAAGCACATCCACGCCGACAGCGCGTTGAGGTCGCGAAACTGCTCCGGCAGGTATTTGGGCGGCTCCACCAGGCCCTCTTCGACCAACTGGCGCAAGGTGCGCATGTCTTCGAGGGTGGTCTTGCCGCAGAACAGCAGCGGAATCTGCTCAAGCTTGCCCTTCTTCACGGCCAACTGAATGTAGTTGTAAACCATGATGAAGCCTTTGAGGTAGGACAAGTCCTTGGTAAACGGCAACCCATTGGGCACCGAACCGCGGAACACCCGGCTGGCGTTGCTGTAGCTTTGCGCCATCTCGAAGCCCTGGGCGCGGAAGAATTCGAACACCTGCAGAAAATCAGCGCCCTCCTCGACCATGTGAATGGCGCGGGTGCGGTTGGTGAGCTTGCGCAGGCGGCTGGGGTAGGAAGCAAAGGCGATCACCTCCATAAGGATCGCCAGGCCCTCCTGGGTCACCGTCGACGAGGGCGGGCCCTTGGCGAGGAAGGTGCAGATCGGCTGATTGAGCCCGTTCAGTGTGGTACCCACGTGCACCAGCCCCTCATGCACCTCCAGCGCGCGCACGTCGCGGCTGTTGAACATGGCGTCAGCGCGGACCTTGATGTAGTCGGCGCCCGCTGCAGCATCGGCGACGATGCCATCGGACTCGAACACGCGGATGGTTTCCTCGGCCTCGCCGAACACCTTGTTCAGGCGGCGCTGGAGAATGTCCACGGCCTCCTTGGCAGTGAGGTTCTTTGGCTCGTCCTTGAGGTCGCCACGGCCATCGATGTTGTTCAGGTAGTCGGACAGCATCAGGCCCAGATCGGCCAGGGTCGGGTCGCCGGCGTGGAAGGCATCGGACGCCGCGCCGTACAGTTCCTGGGAGATCAGACCGAAGTCTTCGGTGCCGCGCGCTTCGAGCATGCGCACCACCATGCGGTACTCCTTGCACATGCGCCGCATGATCTGCCCGACCGGGTTGAACTGGCCGAGCCGACGGGTGATGTCGCGCTCGATGCTCTGGAACTCGGCCTTGACCGCGCTGGAATCGAACGACAGCGGGCGCGACTGGTAATAGGCGCGGTCTACCGCGGGTGGCTCCTTGCCCTTGGACTTGAGGAAGCCCTGGCGAATGCTGTCGTCCCACTTCACCGCATCCAGCACGCGGATCGGGGTCTGCGCCGCGACAATGCGGTCGGACAGCGCGCGTATGGTCTGCTGATACTCGTCCACCGGGGACTCCTTGAAATCAGATCCTGGCTATTTGCCGCTGCGCTGGAAGCGTGCCACCTCGACGAACAGGTCGGAGTTGGCCGGGTCATCCAGGTAGGCCAGCACCCGCGCGGACGGGCTGTCGATCAGCACGCCTGCGCCGTTGTCTTCGGGTACCTCGATGCTGTGCCCGCTCAGCTCCTTCTTCTCGACCGCCTGCTGCACCTGCTCGACGTCGAGGTTGTATAGCACCAGCTCCTTGCCATCGACGATATCGAAGCCGCCGATCAGGAAATTGCCACCCAGGCGCTTGGGCACACCGGCCGAGAGGTACCAGCGGTTGCCGTGGCGCGATACGGTGAACACATATTCTGCAGGTTTCTTGCCCTTGGCCGTAGCCACGGCCTTGTAGGCATCGGCGCCACTGCGGCTGATGACCAGTTTCAGCGGTTCGCCCCAGGCATCCTTGCTGCTCCACTGGCCGAGCAGGGCCTTGGGCGCCGCCTGATTACTCGGCAGCGGCTCATGGAAGGTCACCAGACAACCGCCCAGCAGCAGGAATGACAACGTCAACAACACCACACGCCAGGCTTTCATCAGGTTCTCCTTGAAAGTTCGGACTGTGCTCAGGCCGATGCCAACACCAGGTGCAGGTAACGGGTAAGCATAGCGAGCATCTGCCCATCGGCTTGCGCATCGGCGTCCTTGAGCAGGCCCTGATATTCCATCTGCTCGATAATCGCCGTCAACATCTGGGCGTCCTGTTCCGGCTGCTGCGAGCCGACGACCTGCAAAAGCTGCCGCGTGCCATGCAGCAGAATCTGCTCATGGGCACGCACCAGCTCGGCCAGGCGCGGGCACAGCAGCGCCTCCTGGCGGAAGGCCTGTTCGGCCATCATGAAGTCGCGACGGTTGAGCAACTGACGGGATACATAGTCGGCGGTCATGCGTGCCACTTCGTCGGCCAGCCGCGCCCGCGATTGCGCGCTGCCATCGCCCTGGGCCAGCAGCTGGCGCAGGACCACTTCGGTATTGGCCCAGAGCTTGGCCATGTAGGCGGCGCTGCGCTCGACGTACTGGGCGAAGGTATCGGTGAGCAGGTCCTCGATATCCTTGAAATAGTAGGTGGTGGCCGACAGCGGCACGCCCGCCTCGGCGGCCACCGCACGGTGACGCACGCCACGCACGCCATCACGCACGACGATGCTCATGGCGGCGTCGAGGATCAGCTGGCGACGCTGTTCGCTGCCTTGGCGGGCGGTCTTGCGACCCTGGTATTGCACGCTTTCGGCGACGGCGGTGGCAATGCCGGCGGCGCCTTGCTGGGCGGTTGCGGGGGTCACGGGTGTACCTCATCGATCTTGGGGTGACTGTACCGGTCCTATCGCCGGCAAGCCGGCTCCCACAGCTACCCCACTGTATTCAAGCGCGGTGCGGTACCTGTGGGAGCCGGCTTGCCGGCGATAGGACCTGACAGACAACATAAGGTTTCAGGCAAGAAAAAGCCGCCTCGTAAGGCGGCTTGTTCAAATGGCTCAGGCCTGTGGACGCATGTGCGGGAACAGGATCACGTCGCGAATCGACGGCGAGTTGGTCAGCAGCATCACCAGGCGGTCGATGCCGATGCCTTCACCGGCGGTCGGCGGCATGCCGTATTCCAGGGCGCGAACGAAGTCGGCATCGTAGTGCATGGCTTCGTCATCACCGGCGTCTTTCTCGGCCACCTGGGCCAGGAAGCGCTCGGCCTGGTCTTCGGCGTCGTTGAGCTCGGAGTAGGCGTTGGCGATTTCGCGGCCACCGATGAACAGCTCGAAGCGGTCGGTTACAGCCGGGTTCTCGTCGTTGCGGCGCGCCAGCGGCGAGACTTCGAACGGGTACTCGGTGATGAAGTGCGGCTGCTCCAGCTTGTGCTCGACCAGCTCTTCGAAAATCATCACCTGCAGCTTGCCCAGGCCTTCATGGCCGAGCACCTTGGCACCGGCTTTCTTGGCGATAGCACGCGCCTTGTCGACGTCCTGCAGGTCGGCGGCAGTCAGCTCAGGGTTGTACTTGAGGATCGAGTCGAACACCGACAGGCGCACGAACGGCTCGCCGAAGTGGAACACCTTGTCGCCGTACGGCACGTCGGTGCTGCCCAGTACCAGCTGCGCCAGCTCGCGGAACAGCTCTTCGGTAAGGTCCATGTTGTCGTTGTAGTCGGCGTAGGCCTGGTAGAACTCGAGCATGGTGAACTCGGGGTTGTGCCGGGTCGATACGCCTTCGTTACGGAAGTTGCGGTTGATCTCGAAGACCTTCTCGAAGCCACCGACCACCAGACGCTTGAGGTACAGCTCCGGCGCGATACGCAGGAACATGGCCATGTCCAGGGCATTGTGGTGGGTTTCGAACGGCTTGGCCGCGGCACCACCCGGGATGGTCTGCAGCATCGGCGTTTCGACTTCGAGGAAGTCGCGCTCGGTGAGGAACTTGCGGATGTGCGAGATCACCTGCGAACGCACACGGAAGGTGTGGCGGGTTTCTTCGTTGACCATCAGGTCGACGTAGCGCTGACGGTAGCGCTGCTCGGTGTCGGTCAGGCCGTGGTGCTTGTCGGGCAGCGGGCGCAGCGACTTGGTCAGCAGGCGCACGTTGGTCATTTCGACGTACAGGTCGCCTTTGCCGGAGCGCGCCAGGGTGCCCTCGGCGCTGATGATGTCGCCCAGGTCCCAGGTCTTCACGGCGGCCAGGGTTTCTTCCGGCAGGGTCTTGCGGTTGACGTAGACCTGGATGCGGCCGGTCATGTCCTGGATCACCATGAACGAGCCACGGTTGAGCATGATGCGCCCGGCAACCTTGACCGGAATCGCTGCAGCTTCCAGTTCTTCCTTGGTCTTGTCGGCGTACTGCTTCTGCAGGTCGTTGCAGTAGCTGTCGCGACGGAAGTCATTGGGGAAGGCATTGCCCTTGGCGCGCTCTGCGGCAAGCTTTTCCTTGCGCAGGGCGATCAGGGTGTTTTCTTCCTGTTGCAGGTCTTGCGATTCGGTCTTGAGGTCGCTCATGTCGTCATTCTTTCCATCAGGTATTCGTTGCCCTTGTCGGGCAGGGCACGCGATGCCGGCAGGCAGCCGGGCATCGCGGCGGTGGTGTGCGGCTTACAGCCCCTGCTTAAGGCTCGCTTCCAGGTACTGGTCGAGGTCGCCGTCCAGAACCTTCTGGCAGTCGCTGCGCTCTACGCCGGTACGCAGGTCCTTGATGCGGGAGTCATCCAGCACGTAGGAGCGGATCTGGTGGCCCCAGCCGATGTCCGACTTGCTGTCTTCAAGCGCCTGGGAAGCGGCGTTGCGCTTCTGCATTTCCAGCTCGTACAACTTGGCCCGCAGCATTTTCATGGCGGTGTCTTTGTTGGCGTGCTGGGAGCGTTCGTTCTGGCAGGCCACCACGGTGTTGGTAGGCACGTGGGTGATACGCACCGCAGAGTCGGTGGTGTTCACGTGCTGACCACCGGCACCCGAGGAGCGGTAGGTGTCGATACGCAGGTCGGACGGGTTGATGTCGATCTCGACCTTGTCGTCGATCTCGGGCGACACGAACACCGCCGAGAACGACGTGTGACGACGGGCGCCGGAGTCGAACGGGCTTTTGCGCACCAGGCGGTGCACGCCGATCTCGGTGCGCAGCCAGCCAAACGCGTACTCGCCCTTGATGTGCACGGTGGCGCCCTTGATACCGGCGACCTCGCCTTCGGAGAGCTCGATGATGGTGGCGTCGAAACCGCGCTTGTCGGCCCAGCGCAGGTACATGCGCAGCAGGATGTTGGCCCAGTCCTGCGCTTCGGTACCGCCGGAGCCGGCCTGGATGTCCAGGTAGGCGTTATTCATGTCCATCTCGCCGCTGAACATGCGACGGAACTCAAGCTGTGCCAGGTTCTCTTCCAGGCCTTGCAGCTCGGTCACGACGTCGCTCACGGCGTTTTCGTCATTTTCCTCGACGGCCATGTCGAGCAGGTCCTTGCAGTCGGCCAGGCCGCCGGACATCTTGTCCAGGGTCTCGACGACCTGCGCCAGCATGGCGCGTTCGCGGCCCAGGGCCTGGGCATACTCGGGCTTGTTCCACACGGCTGGGTCTTCCAGCTCGCGGTTGACTTCGATCAGGCGGTCATGCTTTTGATCGTAGTCAAAGATACCCCCGAATGGACTGGGAACGCTCGGTGAGGTCCTTGATGGTGTTCAGAATCGGTTGGATTTCCATGGGCGCGCGGCTCTCGTACGAATTCGGTGAAAAGCCCGCGAGTATAACCGATCCAGGGAGCTGCGGCAGCCCGTTGGGCTACCGCTCGTGCCTCAGGCAATGCCGACCTGGTTGCGGCCGCTGTTCTTGGCCAGGTACAAGCCCTTGTCCGCTGCCGAAATCAACTGCCGGCAATGGCTGCCGATCGCAGGTGTGTGGGTCGCCAGGCCAATGCTGACGGTCAGCCGCGAATCGGCCTGCGGCGCTGTGTGCGGAATACTCAGGCCATGCACGGTCTGGCGTAGCTTCTCGGCGACCAGGCGGGCACCGCCCGGGGAGGTATTGGGCAGCACCAGGGCGAACTCCTCGCCACCGTAGCGCGCCGGCAGGTCGGTGGGCCGTGCGCAGGAACCGCGAATGGCCTCAGCCACCTGGCGCAACGCCTCGTCCCCGGCCAGGTGGCCGAAACTGTCGTTGTAGACCTTGAAGTAATCGACATCGATCATCAGCAACGACAACTGCTGCTGTTCACGCATGGCCCGGCGCCATTCCAGCTCCAGGTACTCGTCGAAATGGCGGCGGTTGGACAGCCCGGTCAGGCCGTCCGAGTTCATCAGCCGCTGCAGCATCAGGTTGGTGTCGAGCAGTTGTTGCTGGCTCACCCGCAGTGCGCGGTATGCCTCGTCGCGCTGCAGCAGGGTCAGGTACGAGCGCGAGTGATAGCGGATGCGCGCCACCAGCTCGATGGTGTCCGGCAGCTTGACCAGGTAGTCGTTGGCACCTGCCGCGAAGGCAGCGCTTTTGACCAGCGGGTCTTCCTTGGTCGACAGGACGATGATCGGGATGTCCTGGGTGGCCGGGTTGTTGCGGTACTCGCGCACCAGGGACAGGCCGTCCAGGCCCGGCATGATCAGGTCCTGGAGGATTACCGTGGGCTTGATGCGCATGGCCTGGGCCACCGCCTGGTGCGGGTCGGCGCAGAAGTGGAAGTCGATGTTCTCTTCGTGGGCCAGGCCACGACGCACCGCTTCGCCGATCATCGCCTGATCGTCGACCAGCAAGACCATCGCCGAATTTTCATTGGCGGTCGCAAAACCTTCGATGGGTAGATCAGTCATCCGTATTCACCTGATCACGGCCGCGTGGGCGGGGTGATTCAATACATTCGTCATTGTGCGAAGATTTCCATCAAGCGCCCGGCAATGCGTTCCAGCGGACGGATTTCCACCGCCGCACCGATTGCCGCGGCAGCCTTGGGCATGCCATAGACTGCGCTGCTGGACTGGTCCTGAGCGATGGTCAGAAAGCCTTGCTGGCGCATCAGTTTGAGGCCCTGGGCGCCATCGCGGCCCATGCCGGTGAGCAAAACACCTACCGCATCGCCGCGCCAGTAACGCGCCACGCTCTCGAAGAACACATCGATCGAGGGCCGGTAGATTTCGTTGACAGGTTCGGCAGTGTAGGCCAACTGGCCGTTCTGCAGCAGGCGTATATGGTGGTTGGTGCCCGCCAGCAGCACCTGGCCGGGCTGCGGTGGCTCGCCCTCACGGGCCAGGCGCACCGGCAGGTCACAAGCGCTGGCGAGCCACTCGGCCATGCCAGCGGCGAACACCTGGTCGACATGCTGAACCAGCACGATGGACGCCGGAAACGCCTTGGGCAGCCCCTTGAGCAACACTTCCAGCGCGGCTGGCCCACCGGCCGACGAGCCGATCGCCACCAGGCCGCGGCGCTGTGCGGCATCACGCAAGGGTGCCGCCACCGGTTTGGTTACGCCGGGCCGTTGCTGGCCGATCAGCCAGCTGATATTGAGGATCTTGCGCAGCAGCGGCGCCGCCGCCTCACGCGCATCCCCGGCGCCCAGGGCCGGGGTGTCGACCACATCCAGCGCGCCATAGCCCATGGCTTCGAACACCCGGTGCACGTTCTGCTTGCGGTCGACGGTGACGATGACGATGGCGCACGGCGTCTCGGCCATGATCCGCCGGGTCGCCTCCACACCGTCCATCACCGGCATGATCAGGTCCATGAGAATCAGGTCGGGGGTGGCCACGGCGCACTGGCGCACGGCCTCGGCGCCATCACCGGCGACCCAGATCACCTCGTGCGCGGGCTCGAACGCCAAGGCCCGGCGCAACGCCTCTACCGCCATGGGCATATCGTTGACGATGGCGATCTTCATCCCTGAGCATCTCCGATCAGTTCTACCACGGCATCCAGCAACGCATCATCGTGGAAGCTGGCCTTTGCCAAATAGTAGTCGGCGCCAGCGTCCAGGCCACGCCGTCGATCTTCCTCGCGGTCCTTGTACGACACCACCATCACCGGCAGTGCCTGCAGGCGCTGGTCGCGGCGCACCAGGGTGACCAGTTCGATACCGTCCATGCGCGGCATGTCGATATCGGTGATCAGCATGTCGAACGCTTCGCTGCGCAGCGCGTTCCAGCCGTCCATGCCATCGACCGCTACCGCCACCTCGAAGCCGCGGTTGCTCAGCAGCTTGCGTTGCAGCTCGCGCACGGTGAGCGAGTCGTCGACCACCAGAATGCGCTTGCGGCTGGCACCACGGCCGCCTTGCACGCCACGCTCGATGCGCTCCAGGCGGCCGGTGCTGAGCAGCTTCTCGACCGAACGCAGCAGGTCTTCGACATCGACGATCAACACCACCGAGCCGTCGTCCAGCAGTGCCCCTGCCGAAATGTCCTGAACCTTGCCCAGGCGCGGATCCAGCGGCATCACCACCAGCACACGTTCGCCGATCAAGCGTTCCACGGCCACGCCATACAACTGCTCACGCTCGCGAATGACCACCACCCGCAAGCTGCTTTGATCGCCCTGTGCGGTCGGCCGGTTGAGCAGCTGGGTGGCCGCCACCAGGCCGATATGCCGGCCCTCGTGCCAGAAATGCTGACGGCCTTCGATCTGCACGATCTGCTCGGCCGCTACCTCCAGCGTGCGCTCGATATGCGCCAACGGAAACGCATAGGCTTCACCGCCGACTTCCACGACCAGGCTGCGCACCACCGACAGCGTCAGCGGCACTTCCAGGTGGAAGCGGCAGCCCTGGCCAGCCTGCTGGGTCAGCTCGATCGAGCCGCGCAAATCACGGACCATGTGCTGCACCGCATCCAGGCCAACGCCGCGGCCGGACACTTCGGTCACCGTGTCGCGCATGCTGAAGCCCGGCAGGAACAGGAAGGTCAGCAGCTCCGCTTCGCTCATCTGCGCCACGGTTTCTGCCGGGGACAAGCCGCGCTGGACGATACTGCGCCGCAGCCGCTGCAGGTCGATGCCAGCGCCGTCATCGCTCAGTTCGAGTATCAACATCCCGGCCTGGTGCGAGGCGCGCAGGCGGATTGCGCCGTCTTCCGGCTTGCCTGCCAACAAACGCTGCTCAGGCAGTTCGATACCATGGTCGACCGCGTTGCGCAGCAGGTGGGTCAACGGTGCTTCGAGTTTTTCCAGCACATCGCGGTCGACCTGGGTCTTGTCACCGTCGATCTGCAGGCGCACCTGCTTGCCCAGCGAGCGGCCCAGGTCACGCACCATGCGGCTCTGCCCGGTGAGCACATCGGCAAACGGGCGCATGCGGCAGGCCAGGGCGGTGTCGTAGAGCAACTGGGCGCGCTGGCTGGCCTGCCAGCCGAACTCGTCGAGGTCGGCGGCCTGTTGTTGCAGGATCTGCTGGGTTTCCACCAGCAGCCGCTGGGTCTGGGCCAGCGCGTCGAGCACTTCCAGGCTCTGGCCGCTGTCTTCCAGTTGGCTCTTCAGCCCGTCAAGGGCGCGCATGCCCTGGCCGTGCATGCGCTTGAGGCGCTGCAAGGTGGCGAGATAAGGCTTGAGGCGTTGAGTCTCGACCAGCGATTTGCTCGACAGGTCGAGCAGGCTGTTGAGCCGGTCGGCGGTTACCCGCAGCACCCGCTCGCCGCCTTCCCCACCGCGTTTACCGGCCTTGCGCGGCAGCAGCGGTTCGGCTTCGGGCTCGGGGTCGCTGAGAACCGGCTCGACCACTGGCGGGACAAAAACGGGCACCACAGGCTCGGCCGGCAGCGCGGGTGGTAAAGGCGCGGCAGCTGGGTCGAGCAGGCCTGCCATCTGCGCCAGGAACACGGGGACTGCCGCCTCACCTGCGGGGTCACCGGGTATGGCGATATGCAGCAGCAGGTCAGTGCCGCGCAGCAATGCGTCGATGTGCTCGGCGCGCAGCAGCAAGCGGCCTTCCTGGGCGGCTACCAGGCAGTCTTCCATGACATGGGCCACGCTGACCCCGGCATCGATGCCGACAATGCGTGCCGCCCCTTTCAGGGAGTGCGCCGCGCGCATGCAGGCTTCGAGCTGGTCGGCCTGGGTCGGGTTGCGCTCCAGGGCCATCAGGCCCGCGCTGAGCACCTGGGTCTGGGCTTCGGCTTCGAGGCTGAACAGTTCGAGCAACGATGCGTCGCGCATTTGCTCAGGGGTCATGACAGGCTCCGCTGCACGGCAGACAGTAGTTGTTGATCGTCCAGCACGCGTACGCTGCGCCCGCGCCACTGCAGCACGGCAGCGGTGTACGGTGCGCAATCTTGCGGGGCGCCCGGCAGTGCGGTGTCGAGGCGATGAATGCCGTCGATCTCGTCCACCGCCAACACCACGGGCCCGCCCGCCGCCGCGAGTATCAGCAGCCGTGGCATGCTGCGGCCGCTGCGCGCCTGCTCAGGCCCATGGGCCAGCCCCAACAGCTCGCTCAACGACAGGCACGGCACCAGCGCACCGCGCACATTGGCCACCCCTTGCAGCACCCGCGAGCGCTGATGGGGCAAGGAGTGCACTGGCTGCACTGGCGCAATCTCGGCCAGGCACGCGGTGGCCAGGGCCAGCCACTCCTCGCCCAGGCGGAACAACAGCAACGAGCGCCCGGCGCGGCTCTCGACCACTGCAGCCTCATGCACCTGATCGTCCTGGGCCAGTGAATAACGGTCGAGCAGGCGGGTGGCAGCGGCGGCGTAAACTTCACAATTGCGGCAATGGATATGCCGCTCCAGCAGCGGGCACTGCTTGTCGCCGTGCACGCCGATCCGGTTCCAGCAATCGTCGATGCGCTCGTCATCCTCAGCGAGCAGCTCGATCGCGTGTTCGACATTCATCGTTCACTCTCCCGGCCTGCGCGCGCCGCACGTTCCTGCAAGCGGCGGGCACCGGCTTCGTCGCCCTGGGCCGCCAGCAGCATGGCCAGGTGCAACAGCGCTTCGGGGTGCTGAGGCTCCAGGTACAAGGCCTTGCGGTAATGGGTCAGCGCTTGGCGGGCATCGCCTTCGGTATCGCTGAGCAGGCCCAGCCAGTAATACACCTGGGCCTTGGGCGCAAACTGCTGCAGGTAGCGCTGGCAACTGGCGCGGGCTTGCACGCTGTCGCCGGCGTTGGCCTGGCGGGCAATGCTGGCCAGCAACTCGCTTTCGCTTTCACGCTGGGCGGCGCCAGGCGCGGCAACCGGGGCCTGGCGCAATGGCCGCAGAACGGGCGCGGCTGCAGGCATGGGCCGGCTCGGCGCTGCTGGCGCCGGCAGGCTGCGCCGAATCGGCGGCGGCGCCGAGGGCGTATCCGCCGGCTGGCGGACATAGGCAAACGACTGGGCGATCCCCAACGGCCGCATACCCAGCCGCGCCAGCAGGCTGCCCTCAGCCGGCCCGATGAACAGCACGCCCTGGGCATGGGTGAGGCGCTTGAGCACTTCGAACACCCGCTGTTGCGTCGGCACATCGAAATAGATCAGCAAGTTGCGGCAGAACACGAAGTCGTAGTCGCCATTGCGGCTGCTCAAAGCGGGATCGAGCACGTTACCCACTGTCAGGCTGACCTGTGCGCGAACGCGCTCATCCAGCAGGTGGCCGTCGTCGAACTCGTGGAAGTGCCGCTCGCGAAACGCCAGCTCGCTGCCACGGAACGAGTTGCGTCCATAAACGCCCTGCACACCTTTGGCCACCGAATTGGGGCTGATATCGATGCCGTCGATATGGAACGCCGTCGGGCTCATCCCGGAATCGAGCAGAGCCATGGCCAGGGAATAGGGTTCTTCCCCCGTGGAGCACGGCAGGCTCAGCAAGCGCAGGGGCCGTTCGCCGGCAAGCTCGGCCAGGCGCTTGTGGGCCAGCCCGACCAACGCAGTGAACGACTCTGGATACCGGAAGAACCAGGTCTCCGGAACGATCACCGCCTCAATCAGCGCCTGCTGTTCTTCTGCAGACTGCTGCAAGCGCAGCCAGTAGTCGTGCAAGTCGATGGCATTTACCGCGACGCAGCGCTGCTGCAGGGCACGTTCGACCATGGGCGCACCCACCGAGTCGACATCCAGGCCGATCCGCTCCTGCAAAAAGCGGAAGAAGCGTTGCTCGCTCATGCTGGCACCTGCCCGGGCTCAGGGGGGAACAGCAGCTCGCGCACGGCATCGGTTAGCAAATCATCGACTTCGATACGCTGCAGCAAGCCGCTGGCGTCCTGGCGAACCGGGCCCAGGTAACGCGCCTCGCCGTTGTCCAGGCCATAGGGCTGGAACTCCTCGGCGGGGCAACGCAAGGTTTCGGTGGCTTGTTCGAGGATCAACCCAAGCTGATGCTCGCCACGGTAGCGCACCAGCACCAGGCGGGTGCTGGTGCGCGCTGCCGCCGGGCGCGCAAAGCTCAGTGCCGACAGGTCGACCACCGGCACCAGGGCGCCACGGTGGGCCACAATGCCAGCGACCCAGGCCGGAGCCTGGGCGATCGGCTTGAGCGGCCGGCGCGGCAGCACCTCGACCACTTCGCGCACGTCCAGGGCAAAGCGTTGCTCGTTGAGACGAAACTGCAGGTACAGCGTGCCCTTGGCGCTGGCCGCTGCTGCCGTATGAGGGTGCAGGTCGGTCATGGCGGTCAGACTTTGAAGCGCGAAACACCGCCGCGCAGGCCCGCGGCCACCTGGCTCAGCTCGTCAATGGCGAAACTGGCCTGGCGCAGCGATTCCACCGTCTGGGTGCTGGCATCGCTGAGCTGGGCCAGCGCTTGGTTGATCTGCTCGGCACCGGTAGCCTGGGCCTGCATGCCTTCATTGACCATCAGCACCCGCGGTGCCAACGCCTGCACCTGGTGGATGATCTGGGTCAGTTGCTCGCCCACCTGCTGCACCTCGAACATGCCGCGGCGCACCTCTTCGGAGAACTTGTCCATGCCCATGACCCCGGCCGAGACCGCCGACTGGATTTCCCGCACCATCTGCTCGATGTCGTAGGTCGCCACCGCCGTCTGGTCAGCCAGGCGCCGCACCTCGGTGGCCACGACGGCAAAGCCACGGCCGTACTCGCCGGCCTTTTCCGCTTCGATCGCGGCATTGAGCGACAGCAGGTTGGTCTGGTCGGCGACCTTGACGATGGTCACCACCACCTGGGTGATGTTGCTGGCCTTTTCGTTGAGGATCGCCAGCTTGGCGTTAACCAGGTCGGCAGCGCCCATCACCTGGTGCATGGTGTCTTCCATGCGCGCCAGGCCCTGCTGGCCGGAACCCGCCAGGCTCGACGCCTGGTCGGCGGCGCTGGTGACTTCGGTCATGGTGCGCACCAGGTCGCGCGAGGTAGCGGCGATCTCACGCGAGGTGGCACCGATTTCGGTCGTAGTGGCCGCGGTTTCGGTGGCGGTGGCCTGCTGCTGCTTGGAGGTGGCGGCAATTTCAGTGACCGAGGTGGTCACCTGCACCGACGAACGCTGGGCCTGGGACACCAGGTTGGCCAGCGCCTCGGCCATTTCGTTGAAGCCGCTCTCGATGGCACCGAACTCGTCCTTGCGGTCGAGGCTCAGGCGCATGCTCAAGTCGCCCGAACGCAATTTGTCGAGGGCATGCACCACGCGCTGTACGGGGGCGGTGATAGCACGCATCAGCAACAGGCCGCAGATACCGGCCGCAACGATCGCCAACAGCAGCGAGACGATCATGCTGCCCTTGGCGGTGCTCACGGCGCTGACAATCTCGTGGGTAGCGGCATCGGCGGATTCGCGGTTGTGCTCGATCACCGTGTTGAGGTGCTTGCGGCCGTCCACCCAGGCCGGGGTGAGGACGTCCTTGATCAGCCGCTCGGCTTCGGTGTAGTCGTGCCGACGGTAAGCGTCCAGGACCTGGCCGATGATATGCGTGTAGGTTTCCTCCATCTGGATGAAGGTGTCGAAGCGCGCCTGGTCGTCATTGTCCTGAATGGTCTGCTGATAGCTGGCCATGTGCTGCTTGAGGCGGTCTTCAAAGCTTTTGAACAGCTCCATGTCTGCCGCAGTGATTTCGCGGTGGTCGGACAACCCCACCAACTGCTGGCTGGTGACGTAACTGTCGACCCAGGCGCTGCGGATCATCGAGCTGTAGTAAACCCCAGGAATGCTGTCGGTGCCGACCGCCTCCTCGGCACTTTCGATCGCCACCAACCGTGAGTAGGCGGCCACGATCATCAGCAGCATGATGGCGATGATCACGGCGAAACTTGCCAGGATCCGTTGGCGCAACGTCCAGTTCTTCACATTCAGCCCTCAGGAATTCACAACGAGCGGGAAAATCGCCGAAGTATAGCCCAGGCTTCCTACGCTTTTGCGGCTGAAATGCGGGGTAATCAGGCATCCATGCCTGATGGACAGGCCATTTGCAGGTTATTGCCCTGCGCCAAGGCGCGCCTGGCTTTCCAGCTCCTGGCGCAGCGCAGGGTCCAGGCGCAGCTGCCGCGCCAGTTCGTCCAGGTAGGCACGTTCCATGAAGTTCTCCTGGTCGACCATCATCAGGCTGGCCAGATACATCTCGGCGGCCATCTCCGGCGTTTGCGCGGCGCGGGCTACTTCGGCCGGGTCCAGCGGTTTGTTCAGCTCGTCGTGCAGCCAGTGCTGCAGCTCGCGGTCGCTGTCCAGGCGGGTGAATTCGCCCTCGATCAGCGTGCGCTCGCGCTCGTCGATATGGCCATCGGACTTGGCGGCCGCCACCAGTGCGCGCAATACCGCCTGGCTGTGCTGCTCGGCCTGTGCCGGCGGCAGGCGGTCGAGGGTTTGCGGTTCGCCCGCCTGCCCTGCCCCCTGGCGGGCCTGCCAGTTGCCATAGGCTTTGTAGGCGAGCACCCCGAGCGCGGCCAAGCCGCCGTAGGTGATCACCTTGCCGCCGTACTTGCGCGCTTTCTTGTTGCCCAGCAACAAGCCCAGCGCCCCAGCCCCCAAGGCCCCGCCGCCAGCCCCGGAGAGCAGGCTGCCGAGGCCGGCGCCACCGGTCGAGGGCTTGCCTGAGCCTGACTGTTTGTTCAGCAGTTCCTGGCCGGATTTGAGCAATTGATCGAGCAGGCCCCGGGTGTTCATGCGTGCGTCTCCACGGTAACGAAGGTAACCCGCAGAGTACGGCCTGGCGGGTGGAAGGCCATCCCTGGATTTGCTTCCGGATGTTGCGTGGACAAGCAAAAAACGCAACTAGACTCGAAGTCGCGCAAGCGCACTACGCTTATGACAATCGCTCCACTGCTTTCTTGACGACTGCCCCGACCAAGATCTCCAAAAAGAGGGAACACCATGTCAGTGCACAAGACCGCATTGCTCGGCGCCGTGACCGGCGCGCTGCTGGCCAGCGCCGGCCTGCAGGCCGCCGAGCTGCCCAAGGCCCTGGGCGCCGGCGAAGGCCGGCTGGATATCGTCGCCTGGCCCGGCTATATCGAACGCGGCGAGAGCGACAAGGCCTACGACTGGGTCACGGGTTTCGAAAAGGAGACCGGCTGCAAGGTCAGCGTCAAGACCGCCGCCACCTCCGACGAAATGGTCAGCCTGATGAACAAGGGCGGTTACGACCTGGTCACCGCCTCCGGCGACGCTTCGCTACGCCTGATCGTCGGCAAGAAAGTGCAACCGATCAACACCGCGCTGATCCCCAACTGGAAGAACCTCGACCCGCGCCTGCAGAACGGCGGCTGGTACGTCGTCGACAAGCAGGTTTTCGGCACCCCGTACCAGTGGGGGCCAAACGTGCTGCTGTACAACACCCAAACCTTCAAGCAGGCGCCGAACAGCTGGAGCGTGGTGTTCGAAGCGCAGGACCTGCCCGATGGCAAACCGAACAAGGGCCGCGTGCAGGCCTATGACGGGCCGATCTACATCGCCGATGCAGCGTTATACCTGAAGTCGGCCAAGCCTGAACTGGGCATCCAGGACCCGTACGAGCTGAACGAAGCCCAGTACAAGGCGGTGCTCGACCTGCTGCGCCAGCAGCAACCGCTGATTCACCGTTACTGGCATGACGCGACGGTGCAGATGAGCGATGTGAAAAACGAAGGCGTGGTCGCATCCAGTTCGTGGGGCTACATGGTCAATGGCCTGAAGGCGGAGAACCAGCCGGTAGCCTCGACCATACCGAAGGAAGGCGCCACCGGCTGGGCCGACACCACCATGCTGCACAGCGAGGCCAAGCACCCCAACTGCGCCTACAAATGGATGGACTGGTCACTGCAGCCGAAGGTACAGGGCGACGTGGCGGCCTGGTTCGGCTCGTTGCCAGCGGTGCCGGCGGCCTGTACCGGCAGCGAGTTGCTGGGGGCCGAGGGCTGCAAGACCAACGGCTTCGACAATTTCGACAAGATCGCCTTCTGGAAGACCCCACAGGCCCAGGGCGGCAAGTTCGTGCCGTATAGCCGCTGGACGCAGGACTACATTGCGATCATGGGCGGGCGTTGAGTTTTATTTGGCCTGTGCCGGCCTCATCGCCGGCAAGCCGGCTCCCACACTGTTCGCGTTGTTGCCGGCGATTGGGCCGTTGAAGCCAATTGATGAACAACTGAGTCGTGCCCATGCCCTTAGCAGTCCAGTTCACCCAGGTATCGCGCACCTTCGGCGAGGTCAAGGCTGTCGACCAGGTCAGCATCGACATCGTCGACGGCGAGTTCTTCTCCATGCTCGGGCCTTCCGGTTCGGGCAAGACCACTTGCCTGCGCCTGATCGCCGGCTTCGAGCAGCCCGACAGTGGCTCCATCCGCATCCATGGCGTCGAAGCCGCTGGCGTGCCGCCCTACCAGCGCGACGTCAACACCGTGTTCCAGGACTACGCACTGTTCCCGCACATGAACGTGCGCGACAACATCGCCTACGGCCTCAAGGTCAAGGGCGTGGCCAAGGCCGAGCGCCATGGGCGCGCCGAAGAGGCCTTGGCGATGGTGGCCCTGGCGGGTTATGGCGAGCGCAAACCGGCGCAGCTTTCCGGTGGCCAGCGCCAGCGCGTGGCCTTGGCGCGGGCGCTGGTCAATCGGCCGCGGGTACTGTTGCTCGACGAGCCGCTGGGCGCACTCGACCTGAAACTGCGCGAGCAGATGCAGGGTGAGCTGAAAAAGTTGCAACGCCAGCTGGGCATCACCTTCATTTTCGTTACCCACGACCAGACCGAAGCGCTGTCGATGTCTGACCGCGTGGCGGTGTTCAATCGCGGCCGCATCGAGCAGGTCGATACCCCACGCAACCTGTACATGAAACCGGCCACCACCTTCGTTGCCGAGTTTGTCGGCACCTCCAACGTGGTCCGCGGCGACCTGGCCGAGCAACTCAGTGGCAGCCGGGCCCCCTTCTCCATCCGCCCCGAGCATATCCGCCTGCTGAGCCAGCCCGGCGCGGTTGACGGCGTACAGATCAGCGGCCTGCTGCGCGACGTGCAGTACCAGGGCAGCGCCACCCGTTATGAGCTGCAGCTGGACAGCGGCCAACTGCTGGCGGTCAGCCAGGCCAACGACCGCTGGCATGAACGGCCACAGGACTGGCAAACCGGCCAGCGGGTACAGGCACATTGGCCGCGCGAGGCGATGACGGCGCTGCAGGAAACCGTCCTGGCCGAGGGCCGGTGAGATGAGCCCGTTGCGCAGTTTTTCCAACCTGCTCTACCGCCGCCCCAACCTGTACCTGCTGTTGCTGCTGATCCCGCCACTGACCTGGTTCGGCGCCATTTACCTGGGCTCGTTGCTCAATTTGCTGTGGCAGGGGTTCTACACCTTCGACGACTTCACCATGGCGGTCACCCCAACGCTGACCCTTGGCAACTTCGCCGCGCTGTTCAACCCCTCAAACTTCGACATCATCCTGCGCACCTTGACCATGGCCGTGGCGGTCTCGCTGGCCAGCGCCGTGCTGGCATTCCCCATCGCCTACTACATGGCGCGCTACACCAGCGGCAAGACCAAGGCGTTCTTCTACATCGCCGTGATGATGCCGATGTGGGCCAGCTACATCGTCAAGACCTACGCCTGGACGCTGCTGCTGGCCAAGGGTGGCGTCGCGCAGTGGTTCGTCCAGCAACTGCACCTCGAAGGCCTGCTGCAGGCATTGCTGGCCGTGCCCGGCGTGGGCGGCAGCACGCTGTCGACTTCGCACCTGGGGCGCTTTCTGGTGTTCGTGTACATCTGGCTGCCCTTCATGATCCTGCCCGTGCAGGCCTCGCTGGAACGCCTGCCGCCGTCATTGCTGCAAGCCTCGGCAGACCTCGGCGCCCGGCCGGGGCAGACCTTCCTGCAGGTGGTCCTGCCGTTGTCGGTACCGGGCATCGCCGCCGGCTCGATCTTCACCTTCTCGCTCACCCTCGGCGACTTCATCGTGCCGCAACTGGTCGGCCCGCCCGGCTACTTCATCGGCAGCATGGTCTACGCCCAGCAAGGGGCAATCGGCAACATGCCCATGGCCGCGGCGTTCACCCTGGTGCCGATCGTGCTGATTGCGGTGTATCTGTCCATCGTCAAGCGCCTGGGGGCCTTCGATGCACTCTGAAAAAGCGTCGATGGGCCTGCGCCTGGCGGCCTGGGGCGGGCTGCTGTTCCTGCACTTCCCGATCCTGATCATCGTTCTGTACGCCTTCAACACCGAAGACGCGGCATTCAGCTTCCCGCCCAAGGGCTTTACCCTCAAATGGTTCGCCGTGGCCTTCGCCCGCCCGGACGTGCTCGAAGCGATCAAGCTGTCATTACAGGTGGCCTGCCTGGCCACGCTGATCGCGCTGGTGCTCGGCACCCTGGCCTCGGCGGCGCTGTACCGGCGCAGCTTCTTTGGCAAGGAGAGCATCTCGCTGATGCTGATCTTGCCGATCGCCCTGCCCGGGATCATCACCGGCATCGCCCTGCTGTCCGCGTTCAAGACGCTGGGTATCGAACCGGGCCTGTTCAGCATCGTGGTCGGCCATGCCACCTTCTGCGTGGTGATCGTCTACAACAACGTGATCGCCCGCCTGCGGCGCACTTCGCAGAGCCTGATCGAAGCGTCGATGGACCTGGGCGCCGATGGCTGGCAGACCTTCCGCTACATCATCCTGCCCAACCTCGGCTCGGCGCTGCTGGCCGGCGGCATGCTGGCGTTCGCCTTGTCATTCGACGAAATCATCGTCACCACCTTCACTGCCGGCCACGAGCGCACCCTGCCGATCTGGCTGCTCAACCAGCTCAGCCGCCCGCGCGACGTGCCGGTGACCAACGTGGTCGCCATGCTGGTGATGCTGGTGACCATGCTGCCGATCCTCGGCGCCTACTACCTGACCCGCGGCGGTGAAAGCGTCACGGGCAGCGGCAAATGACCCACAAGGAGCCCCCGATGCAAACCAACATGCTGATCAATGGCCGCCTGGTCGCCGGCGAAGGCCCGGCCTGGACCGTGCTCAACCCGGCCGAGGGCAGCGCCCTGGCGCAGCTCAACGAAGCCACCGAGGCCCAGGTCGACACCGCTGTGCGTGCCGCCGACCAGGCCTTCGATAGCTGGTCGCAAACCAGCCCGAAAGAACGGTCCATGGCCCTGCTGGCGCTGGCCGACATCATCGAGGCACACGCCGATGAGCTGGCCCGCCTGGAGTCGCAGAACTGTGGCAAACCCTTCAGCGCCGCACTGAACGACGAGATACCGGCCATCGCCGACGTGTTCCGCTATTTCGCGGGTGCCACCCGCTGCCTGGGTGGCTCGGCGGCGGGTGAATACCTGCCCGGACACACCTCGATGATCCGCCGGGACCCGCTGGGCGTGGTGGCCTCGATCGCGCCCTGGAACTACCCGCTGATGATGCTGGCGTGGAAAATCGCGCCGGCCTTGGCTGCCGGCAATACCGTGGTGATCAAACCGTCCGAGCTGACCCCGCTGACGGCCCTGCGCCTCGGCGAACTGGCCAAGGACGTGTTGCCTGCGGGCGTGCTGAACATACTCTTCGGCCGCGGCCAGACCGTCGGAAACCCGCTGATCACCCACCCAAAGGTGCGCATGGTTTCGCTGACCGGCTCGATCCCCACCGGCGCGCACATCATCGGCGCCACCGCCGACAGCGTGAAGCGCATGCACATGGAGCTGGGCGGCAAGGCGCCGGTACTGGTATTCGACGACGTCGACATCGATGCCGCCATCGACGGCATCCGTACTTTCGGTTTCTACAATGCCGGCCAGGACTGCACCGCGGCCTGCCGGCTGTATGTACAGGCTGGCATCTACGAGCGTTTCGTCGAACGCCTCGGCAAAGCCGTGGCCAGCCTGAAAGCCGGCCTGCAGGACGCCGAAGACACCGAACTCGGTCCACTGATCAGCGCCCAGCACCGTGACAAGGTGGCCGGCTTGGTCGAACGCGCCATCGCCCAGCCGCACATTCGCCTGATCACCGGGGGCAAGGCACTGCCGGGTGATGGTTTTTTCTTCGCGCCGACGGTGCTGGCCGACACGTTGCAGGATGACGAGATCGTCCGCAACGAAGTGTTCGGCCCGGTGGTATCTGTAACGCGCTTCACCGACGAAGCCCAGGCGCTGGAATGGGCCAACGACTCGGAGTACGGCCTGGCCTCGTCGGTGTGGACCCGCGACACCGGCCGCGCCCACCGCCTGGCGGCCCGCCTGCAATATGGCTGCACCTGGGTCAATACCCACTTCATGCTGGTCAGCGAAATGCCCCATGGTGGGCAGAAGCATTCGGGGTATGGGAAGGATCTGTCGATGTATGGGCTGGAGGATTACACCTGTGTGCGGCATGTGATGATCAAGCATTGAACGTGATGTGAAGCTACCGGCCTCTGCTGAGACAAGTCAGCAAGGAGGCCGGTATGAAGTGGCGATGGTCCTCGCAGGAATACCTAGGACCTTTCCTTCAATCACCGTCCCTATCTCCTACAGTCCGGCTGTTGTGTAAAAATCGACTGGTATCATAGTCTGATACCATGAATAATCATCAGAGATCGACCCTTGAAGCCATTTTCAGGAAACCAGTGCCCAAGGCCTTGGAATGGGTCCGGCTGGAGTCACTGTTGATATCAGTTGGTGCCAATGTCATCGAAGGTCGAGGTTCGCGAGTTCGTTTCGAGCTCAATGGGGCCGTTGCCACCTTCCATCGGCCTCACCCGGACAAGCATGCCAAAACCTATCAATTGCGCGACGCCCGCCAGTTCCTTGAGCAGGCCGGAGTTACACCATGAATGTCATGACCTACCGCGGCTATGCCGCAAGAATCGAATACAGTGACGAGGACCAGTTGCTGATTGGACACGTTGCGGGCATACGTGACGTGATTGGTTTTCACGGCGAATCGATCAGCGAATTGCGACAAGCATTCGAGGAGGCCGTTGATGACTACCTGGAAACCTGTAAACGCCTTGGCCGCGAGCCGCAAAAGACTTATTCGGGGAAGCTGAGCCTGCGTCTTGAGCCTACCCTTCACGCCAGCGTGGCCGCAAAGGCCGAGCTGGCGGAAAAAAGCATCAATCAGTGGGTCAGCGATATTCTGAGCAAGGCCGCTTACAGCTGAGGTGGTTGATCAGTCCCGCAGGTCCGACTCATGTATCGGATTCGCCCGGCTGGTAGCCCGTTGATACTGCGCCGGCCACGTAGCCCTGTTGCCACCCAGGTCATCATCGGCATGCAACGGCCAGTAAGGATCGCGCAGCAGCTCGCGAGCCAGGAAGATCAGGTCGGCCTGCCCCGTGCGCAGGATGTGTTCAGCCTGGGCCGGTTCGGTGATCATGCCCACCGTGCCGGTAGCGATTTCCGATTCCTTGCGTACACGCTCGGCGAAGCGAGTCTGGTAGCCAGGGCCGGTCGGAATCTCGGCGTTCATCGAGGTTCCACCCGACGACACGTCGATCAGGTCAACCCCCAACCCACGCAGCCTGCGGGCCAGTTCGACCGTCTCATCAGGGTTCCAGCCATCCTCGACCCAGTCGGTTGCCGAAACGCGAACGAACAGCGGCAGTTCCTGCGGCCAGACCTTGCGCACTGCCTCGGTCACCTGCAGGGTCAGGCGGATGCGGTTTTCGAAACAGCTGCCATATTCATCGCGGCGCTGGTTGCTCAGCGGCGAGAGGAACTGGTGCAGTAAATAGCCATGGGCTGCGTGGATTTCGACCACCTTGAAACCTGCTTGCAACGCCCGTTCGGTCGCTTTGACGAATGCGGCGATGACGTCCTGGATCTCGTCCTTGCTCAACTCACGCGGTGCAGTGTGCTCAGGGTCGAAGGCAATCTTCGACGGCCCCACCGGCTGCCAGCCGCCGTCTTCGATCTTGACGCTGCCATGCTTGCCCAGCCAGGGGCGATGGGTACTGGCCTTGCGCCCGGCGTGGGCCAGCTGAATACCTGGCACAGCACCCTGGGCGGTGATGAAGCGGGTGATGCGTTGCAGTGGGGCGATCTGCTCATCGGTCCACAGGCCGAGGTCTTCGGCAGTGATACGCCCATCGGCGGTCACGGCCACCGCTTCGCTGATGACCAACCCGGCGCCACCTACAGCGCGACTGCCCAGATGAACAAGGTGCCAGTCGTTGGCCAAGCCATCGACGGCGGAATACTGGCACATCGGCGAGACGGCGATGCGGTTGGGCAACGTCAGCTGACGCAGGGTGTAAGGCTCGAGCAGCAGGCTCATGAGGGCACCTCCCAAGGACTCCAATGGTGAACCGGCCCGGGCACTCAAGTGCACATCCGTGGCCCAGTGCCGGTCATTAATCAGACTAGACCAGATTGGTGGGGGGGAAGGTTCCCTGGGATTGCTGACTGCTCCGACGCGGTAGGTGACCCCACCACCGCTAACAGATGCCGGCCGACGGCTCTATTTAGAAAGTACCTACACGCCACCTCTAAACCTCCTACGGCTTCGTAGGAGATTCTTCTCAGTAAGCGAGTGCTTGGTCCTATCGCCTCCCAAAATAAAAAATACTATCGTCACAGCCGCCATCGTTTTGCGAAAAATCTTCGCAACTCGAGGAAAACACCTATCGACTTGGCGATCACGACAATCGACAAAAAACTATTTATACAGAACACAATCACACTCGATCACGCCGTCACCGCAAACTAAAAGCAACAATCATGAGCAAGTCTCACGAGTCATCGAGTGGGTTCAATTGGAGCAACATACATATGCTTGCTGCACTGCACCACAGCAAGATAAATATCGCTGACCGGCAATCACTTACAGTAGAGAGGCACCCATGCTAACTTGGGGAGCTTGGATCAAACTGATGCGCAGCCTGCCTCCACACGATCGTGTGAAGTGCCTGATCATGGTGGGGTTCGCATTCCTCTGTTTTTTACCCATATTTCTCTTAGGCTATGGGGAAAAAATCGAGCCCATTACCGCTCCATGGACTCGCATCCCCGCGTCTCTGATCTCAAAACCCGAGATATGGGATTACGACAAATCCATATACGGTTTAGGCGTTCGCTACTATTCGCCTAACGGCCAACGGGCGAAGGCATGGATGTACGTGGACCGGGCTCGCTACGATGATGCCAACGTCAGTAAGGCAACTCCGCTGTTCGTAGAAATCGAAGATACCTTTTCTGGCCCTATCGCGAGGACTTTATCGACCCATGACAAAATATTATCCGACCCTTCAATCAGGCAACGTGTAAACGAAACGAGTGATCGGAAAGCTGTAGAAGGGATCGTGTTCTTCTGCGCGCTCAGCCTGCTCTCATTTGCAGGGGCTGCAGTGATGTACTGGCAAAACCGGAGGAATAAAAAACAACAGCGCACGGTCGGAATATAGCCACAATGCGCGGGGTCGCTGCGGGAGTGGCCTGAACGGGGATTGACGTTGCGCAGGTAGGGCGGCGGCACTGCAGAGCGATCCAGTGTTCACCGGCAGGCTTGCATCGTCTATGAAAGTGAGCGCCGCGCGGGCGGCGCCCAGCTCTGCAAAACCAGGGCAGGCACTTTAGTGTTGCTCAGCGCGGCTCAATATGCGCAATCATCAACTGCACACTTTCATTCCCGCGGAACTCGTTCACATCCAGCTTGTACGCCAGCTCCACCCAGCGCACGGTCGGGTTGGGCCACACTTCGCGGTCGACACCAAAGGCGATGCCGTCCAGACGAACCGAGCCACATTCGCTCTTCAGCACCACCTTCAGGTGCCGCTCGCCCACCACACGTTGTTCGACCAACTGAAACACGCCGTGGAACAGCGGCTCGGGGAAGTGTTGCCCCCAAGGCCCGGCATTACGCAGGGCCTTGGCCAGGTCCAGGTGAAATTCCTCCACCGCCAGGCTGCCATCCGAAAGCAGACGGCCGGTCAAATCCTCTTCGCGCAGCTGGCGACGGACTTCTTCATCGAACGCTTCGGCGAACGCCGGAAAATTACCTTCGGGCAACGACAGGCCCGCAGCCATGGCATGGCCGCCGAACTTGCTGATCAGTTCAGGATGACGCGCCGCCACTGCATCCAGCGCATCGCGGATGTGGAACCCCGGCACCGAACGTGCGGAGCCCTTGAGCATGCCGTCGCCAGCATCGGCAAAGGCGATGGTCGGGCGGTGATAACGCTCCTTCAGGCGCGAGGCGAGAATGCCGATCACCCCTTGGTGCCAGTCGGCATCGAACAAGCACAGGCCATAGGGCATGGACTCGACCGGCAAATCCTTGAGCTGGGCCAGCGCTTCACGCTGCATGCCCTGCTCGATGGACTTGCGGTCCTGGTTCAGGTCGTCCAGTTGCTGGGCCATGTCCTGGGCCAGGGCCGCGTCTTCGCACAGCAGGCATTCGATGCCCAGGCTCATGTCGTCCAGGCGCCCGGCAGCATTGAGCCGTGGGCCGAGGATGAAGCCGAGGTCGGTGGAGGTGATGCGCCGATGATCGCGACGTGCCACTTCCAGAATCGCCTTCAACCCCGGCCGCGCACGGCCCGCGCGGATACGCTCCAGGCCTTGGTGCACAAGGATGCGGTTGTTGGCGTCCAGCGGCACCACGTCCGCGACGCTGCCCAGGGCGACCAGGTCGAGCAGCTCGCCGATGTTCGGTTGCGCCTGGGTTTCATAACGCCCCAGGCTGCGCAGGCGCGCGCGCAACGCCATGAGCACGTAGAAGATCACCCCGACGCCAGCCAGCGATTTGCTCGGGAAGCCGCAGCCTGGCTGGTTCGGGTTGACGATGGCGTCGGCGTCCGGCAGTTGCTGGCCCGGCAGGTGGTGGTCGGTGACCAGCACCTTGAGCCCGGCCGCCTTGGCGGCCGCCACGCCTTCGACACTGGAAATGCCGTTATCGACCGTCACCAGCAGGTGCGGCTGGCGCTGCAACGCCACCTGGACGATTTCCGGGGTCAGGCCATAGCCATATTCGAAACGGTTGGGCACCAGGTAGTCGACATGGGCCGCCCCCAGCAGGCGCAGGCCGAGCACACCGACGGTACTGGCAGTGGCGCCGTCGGCATCGAAGTCGCCGACGATGAGGATGCGCTGGCGCTGGTCGAGGGCGTCGACCAGCAGGTCCACTGCAGCATCGATGCCCTTGAGCTGCTGATACGGCAACAGTCGCGCCAGGCTCTTGTCCAGCTCGGCCTCCGATTGCACGCCGCGGGCGGCGTACAAGCGGGTCAGCAAGGGTGGCAGGTTACCCAGCAATGGCAGGGTCGGAGGCAGCGGGCGAGGTTCGATACGCATGGGTTCGTTCGGCTCAGCCGCGCTCGCCAAGCAGCCACTGCAGCTGCACTTCGTGCTGGCCACGATCGTCGGTGACGAACACCGTGCCTTCGCTGATCATCACGTCCCATTTGATGGAACGCGGCATGTCGGTTGCGAGGGTTTCCAGCACCTCTTGGGGCACTGCGGCAATGTTCAGGTTCTTCAGGCCCTTGACCGCACTCACCACCTTGGTCTCCCACACCCGCAGGCTACCGTAGGCCAGCAAGCTGGTACGCTCGGTGCGGCGCGAGCACCAGGTCAGGCGGTCGGCGTCCGGCTGGCCGACTTCGATCCAGTGCAGGACACGGTCGTCCAGGCTCTTTTCCCACAGCGCCGGTTCATCGACATCCGACAAGCCGCGACCAAATGACAGGTTCTCGTTGTACCAGAGCGCATACGCCAACAGACGAACCGCCATCCGCTCTTCGGTTTCCGAAGGGTGACGAGCAATGGTCTGCTTGACGCTTTCGTAAACGTTGCGATCAAGGTCGGTCAAATTCAGTTCGAACTTGTAGGTGGTGGACGGCTGGGCCATGGTCGACGGGCTTCTTGCACAAAGAAAAGTCGCACAGTCTAACCGATCCTGATCTTCGTTGCCCCGCAGCAGTATCTGCCGTTACCGACCTATGATAAAACCACGGCTCTGACCAGTTGCCACGGATGCCTCATGTCTACGCCCAGCAAACCTCTCGCCGGCCTGAAAGTCATCGAGCTCGGCACCCTGATCGCCGGCCCTTTCGCCTCGCGCATCTGCGCAGAATTCGGCGCCGAGGTGATCAAGGTCGAGTCGCCCGATGGCGGCGACCCGCTGCGCAAGTGGCGCAAGCTGTACGAGGGGACGTCGCTGTGGTGGTTCGTGCAGGCGCGCAACAAACAGTCGCTGACGCTAAACCTCAAGCACCCCGAAGGCCGCGAGATCCTCAAGCAGCTGTTGGCCGAGGCTGACATTCTCATCGAGAACTTCCGCCCCGGCGTGCTGGAAAAGCTCGGCCTGGGCTGGGATGTATTGCATGCCCTCAACCCGAAGCTGGTGATGGTACGCCTGTCGGGCTTCGGCCAGACCGGCCCGATGAAGGACCAGCCAGGCTTCGGCGCCGTGGGCGAGTCGATGGGCGGCCTGCGCTACATCACCGGCTTCGACGACCGCCCACCGGTGCGCACCGGCATCTCCATCGGCGATTCGATCGCCGCTTTGTGGGGTGTGATTGGCGCGCTGATGGCGTTGCGGCACCGCGAAGTCAATGGCGGCCAGGGCCAGGTGGTGGACGTGGCGCTGTACGAGGCGATCTTCGCCATGATGGAAAGCATGGTCCCGGAGTTCGACGTGTTTGGCTTCATTCGCGAGCGCACCGGCAACATCATGCCGGGCATCACGCCCTCCTCCATCCACACCAGCGCCGATGGCAAGCACGTACAGATCGGCGCCAACGGCGATGCGATCTTCAAGCGCTTCATGCAGGCCATCGGGCGTAGCGACCTGGCTGACGACCCGAGCCTGGCCAGCAATGACGGCCGCGATGCGCGGCGCGACGAGCTGTACGGGGTGATCGACCGCTGGGCCAACAGCCTGCCGCTGGAGCAACTCATGCAGACGCTGACCGCCGCCGAAGTACCGGCCAGCCGCATCTATTCGGCAGAAGACATGTTCCACGACCCGCAGTACCTTGCCCGCGAGATGTTCTTGCAGGCCCGCCTGCCAGACGGCAAGCCATTCAAGATGCCGGGCATCGTGCCCAAGCTTTCCGAGACGCCCGGCTCTGCAGAGTGGGTTGGCCCGGCGTTGGGCGAACATACCGATGCGCTGCTGACGACCCTGGGGTATGACGCCCCCGCCATCGCCGGGTTGCGCCAAGCGGGTACGGTCTGAGATTGCCCTGGCCCATGCGCGCGTTGCCCCTGCTGTGCGGGCTGCTGCTCGCCATGGCCATCGCGCCGGTGCAGGCCAAGGAGCGCTTGCTGTGGCTGGTTCGCGACCTGCCGCCCTTCACCATCTTCGAGGGTGAAGGGAAAGGCCAGGGCGTGGTCGATCAGATGTTGCCGCTGCTGATCAGGGAAATGCCCGAGTACGACCACGCCATCGTCCGCGTCAACCGCGCGCGCGGCATCCAGATGCTGCAGGACGCGAGCAGTTTCACCTGCGACCCAACCCTGCTCTGGACGGCTGAGCGCGCCAAATACGTGCACTTCTCCAAACCGACCTTGGGTGTGATCAGCGGTGGTCTGGTGGTACGCAATCAAGGCGCGGCGCTGCTGGCGCCGTTTCTGGACGGGCAACAGATCGACCTGAAAGGGTTGCTGAATGCCACGCAACTGAAGCTTGGCATCGTCGCCGAACGCAGCTACAGCACACAGATCGATGACATCTTGCGGCAACTGCCCGATTCGGCCTTGAGCCGCCATTACGGCAACGATGCTACGGCCAGCCTGCTGCAGATGCAGCGCCTTGGGCGTCTGCCATGGGTGCTCGGCTACTGGCCAGAGGTGCGTTACCTGATCCAGCAGCAAGGTGGGGCGTTGGATGAGTACCAGTTTCACCCCATTCAAGGCGTGAACCGCTACCAGTTCCTGCATGTGGGCTGCTCTGACTCACCCTTGGGGCGCGAGGCCGTGGCGCATATCGACCAACTGCTGCCCACGCTGCGCTCGGGCACGCTGCCGGCACTTTATGCACGCTGGCTGGACCCGGAGCTGCAAGCCGATTACCTGGAACAGAGCAAACATTTCTTCGAAGGGCAGTAAAAAGAAACCCCGGACGCTGGGGAGGACGCCCGGGGCCAATCGAAAGCCCTGTCGGGCTTCCCACGGCAGCCTGCCATCACCGGAGCTGTGTGCTGGCTGGCTGCCCTTGCTGTGTCTGATACGCCATTCAGGCAAAGGTTCCCTGAGGTTGCTGGCGTTGTTGCAGTGCTGCAATGACACAGGGCTGCAGGCGACCTTCGGCGATTTGCAGGTCACGGTGCAGGCCGTCGACCAGGTCGATCAGCAGGCTTTGCTCCTGTAACTGGCGCAAGGACACCGTGCGCCGCAAGGTAGTACTGCCGAGGCTATCGAATACAGTCAATTGGCGATTGCCGCTGGCATCCAGGTTGCCGAGCTGGGTCTGATAAGGGCTCAGGGCGTCATTAAGCAGTCTGCAGATTCTTTCCATCCGGATCACTCGCTGCGTGGTGGGACATGAAGGAACTGACCAGCAAGCGCAGCGGAAAGTTCGTTACGCCGCGGCTGTTTCAGTGAGCATGCGTGGGTGATGTGACGGTTTGAATACGCTGCAATGCCTGCTGCCAGGCCAGCACCGGTAAAGGCCAGGGCAAGTCAGCCAGCACCCAGAGCCCACGGCGGCGCGCCTCCTGGGCGAGGTCTGGCCGCCGGGCGCTGGCGCGGCCGGTAAACAGCACCGCCCGCAAGCACCGGTTGCGCTCGATGCGCTTGAGTAGGGTCAGGCCATCGCCCACTGCATGATCGAGGATCAGCAGATCGGCTTTGCCAGGGCGGGCAAGGCAGGCCTCAAGGTCGGTGAGATCGAGGGTGACGCGGACGTTGAACATGCCTTGGGCATTGCACGCCTGGTGCAGGAGGATCTGGTGGGAAGGCCGCGCCTGGTAAATCAACACGTAGGGCTGATGCATGAGCCGCTCCTGGGGGAAGGACCGGCCACTCTAGGTAAGGCGTAGGGCGCCTTATATAGGACAATTCCGAATCAGATGAAGGAAAGCACCTAAAGAAAGGGGCCGCACAGCGGCCCCTTCTCATTTCGATTAAAGCGGTTTGCCGCGGTTACCGTGCTGGCTGACGAAGGCCTGGACGGCCTTGAGGTCGTTGGCCAGGACCGTGCAGCGCTCTTCACGGCCGAAC
>Ga0213823_1000227_pt1 | contig 57087 bp, 60 predicted proteins | sample MC6MC0907MG_FD_179887 | JGI IMG/M metagenome (GOLD analysis project Ga0213823, IMG submission 179887) | Enriched soil aggregate microbial communities from Iowa State University, Ames, United States - MC6-MC0907-MG | ecosystem: Environmental > Terrestrial > Soil > Unclassified | place: USA: Iowa...
GGTGGCTGATGCGCAGAAACATGAACTGATACGCACTCTGCGTCTGGTCAACGGAAAATCGCTGCGGGAAACAGCCCGTCTGGCTGGAGTGTCAAAAATGACAGTGATACGCGTCTGCAGCAGTTCTGAAGATAAGGAAGCTTAATCCCCGGACCAGCCCCCGATGAAACTCAGGTTCCAGAACTCCAGCTCCGGTATAATAACTTCCAATGGACTTCAAAACCCTATTATAAACGCGCTCAATACGTTGAGCTTCACCAGTACGACTAGGCAGAGTGGACACACAACGGCCTGCGGGACTTTTAGCGTATGCCCCGTATACCCTCGCCCAATCGGGCGGGGATATAAGGGGAGCTAATCAGAGGTTTTCTGCGAGGCAACATAAGCTTTCAATTTAACGTAGGATATTTTCCGTTTTCCAGGCGGACCCCGGTTTCGGCGGAAATGCCGGAATATTGTTTTCAGCATTCCGCGCCGCTGCATCCCAGAACCACCATCCCTGAGTGCCGTATTTGTCGTTATACAGCGCAATTTTATCATCCCGTCGCGCTATATATTCAGGCGTTCTCATGCCAAAAACTTCCATCGGAAGCGCGCGTTCTCCGCCCGTATCCGTCAGCCAGAAATCAGGCAATGTGTCGTCATCGGTATCAAAACGCAGGGGTTTCACAAAACTGCGTTGCTGTTCGCAAAGGCGAGTTTCAATAATCTCCTCATACCCTGAGTCTACGGGAATAAATCGCGGTGATACGCGCATCAGCGCAATGCCGATAACATCCGCTTCATTGACGGGGATAACGCGTCCACCTCGTTGTTCGAAATGCAGCCTCGGGGTTTCAGTCTCGATAATCGCGACCACTTTATGACCGGCCCTCCAGGCATTCAGCTCGGTCTGAAAACTTCGCTCGCAGGCCCTGTGAACGGAAGGTGAAACCTTCAACGCGGGGAAGCCGTAGGGGCTGGAAAGGCGCAGCTGCCCGGCCTGCATCTCAGCATAGCCTTCAGTGGCATCGCGCTTAAGCTGTGCGACAGCGACCATACGCCTGTTATTCTGAATAGCACTGCGCACCCGCTCCTGATTTTTCTGTCTCTGCACGCTGTTCCTGGCCGCACTGACGAGAAGCACGTCAGATAATCTGACACCACCTGCCAGTATGTTACCTGCCGCCCTGCTGACTCTGCCGGCGACCCAGAGAGCCGTTCTCGGCCTGTTCACGACGTACTCTGGTCTCCAGGTATTGATTTCAGCCTGCTGCCAGATAAAGTTGACCAGCCCGAGAAGGCTCATCGAGGACTTTGCCTTACCTGTACGCGGATGTCGTGCCGGGTTGACGTTCTGCGCGGACGCGTCGCCGGGCTCCTTTCGTGAAAGGCCGACCGGAAGCGTGATGCAGAAAAGACCGTCATCGTTGACGGTAACAACGCCGGATGAATAGGCTTTAGCTGACGATTTATCTGGCCAGATAGACCAGAACCGGCAGTCATGCCGGTGCTGTCCGCCGGTAAATTGCCAGGCAGACACATAGAATTTATCCGTATCGGTCCGGTACCGGACCACCAGTCTGCGAAGCGAGTTGTCCTCGTTCTGCCCCTTACACAGGCATATTACGCGAGCTTCAGCCCTGTTGCTCCGGGCATCCCGTAAGGCATCACGCCATTCAGCATTGTTATCCGACTGCCTCTGTTCGCCAAACCAGCCGCCACCTGATACCAGACCCGTAACGTGAACGGTGTAGACTTTTCCTTTGGCCATACATACTCCCTGCCTGGATTTTGCTTTTACACGACGTACTGCCAGACGCTTTTTGGGATACGGTCGTACAAACGATTCATTACCAGTTCAGCCAGCCGGTGATCGGCTGCCCCCCAGAAAACTGCCAGCTCAGCATCACTTAGCTCGTAGTATTTCTTCTCGATGATTTTCTCAAGAGATTCTCGCTCGGTTATTCGGCGTAGTTTGTAAAGCCAGTCTTTTTTTGTCATTTTCATATTGTTTCGCGCAACGATAGATACAGTCGTCAGCCGACGTTCCTGGCAATAAGTTGCCAGTTATCGTCTTTACTGACCGCCTCCCAGCCACAGCTTCTGAGCAATGCGTTCAGTCCTTCCATTTGCCCGCCAATTCTTACCGCGACAGGCTGTAGCTGGCTTCCGTCACTACTGAAACCGGCATCAAGGGCGCTTTTGAGCACAAAAATGCTGTTAACGCCTGGGTTAAGCCTGACCTGGTGCCGCCCGCTCCATTGCTTATCGTCCATTACGTGATACACCCAGTCGTGCTGAGTGGCCAGTTCGAGAGCATAGGTCAGACGGAAAAGGTCGTTCTGCTCACGCAGCTCTCCGGTGCAGGAGCGCCAGAGATAATCAAGCTTGTTGCGTAAACGCGCCCTGACTCCCTGAGTTCTCCCCTGGTTCATTATCCAGTCGATATCCGCAGCGACTTCGCGTGAAAACCGGCGCTGTTTTTTAGCCTGAGCGAACCAGCGCGTTATAAACAGGTTTTCCTGCGATTCAGAACTGACAGTACCTTCCTGTCGTGCGGAATGAAGAGCTATCAGGGCACACCAGGCAAGATGCCCTGTTTTATCCGTGTCTCTCATAAGAAAATTGCCGGCAGAGTTAATGATTCCAATATTATAACCCGTATGGCTTAACGTCTCACCGGCAGATATTCTGATTAAACCCGCGTGATTTCAGCAAATTCAGGCGTACTCAGGATGTCAGTAATTTTTGACAGTGCATCCATAACTTCCGCTTTATCACAGGCCGTCAGCAAATCCATTGCCAGGATTTCAAGGCGGGAAGTGCTGGTCATCTGTCCCAGAATGCCGGCATGAATGGCGAGCGTCTGGCGCCCTAATTTTGATGGTTTAGCCCCGTCATCGATAAACAGGGACAGTATAGCCTGCTGAGCATCGTCTTCGAGCCTGGAGTAATCGCGCTCGCGCAACACTTTTAACGAGTAATTGAGCGTTTTTTCCATTGTTTCTATATCCATAACCACCTCATATTATTAATTTTTCATCATACCTCGCACTATTAAGCCATATATACACAAAGGGTAAACGACCCAAAGGCATCTTCAATTTCGTGATGCCCGAAGGGCATGGGAGCGAAGCGATACAACCGCGCAGTATTGCGCGGGGTTTTTCTTTTCCGGCTCCGTGGCGAGTGAGGCACTTTAGTGAAGTCAGCTGATAAAGGACAGATACGGTAGCCCCCCCCTCCTTCCTGCCAGACCAAACCCCGCTTTCAGCAACACAGAACCTTCAGTGCGCGGTCGGAGTGGTCACAACAAGGCGTAGCCGCAGTTGTGGCGTATCTCCGCGTTAGCGGCCCGTCAGGGGCGCTTACGAGCGTGTACTCAAATCTTACAGCAGTACTACTGACAGCAATAAAGAAATCTAGTTACAACATCCATTATTAAAAGCGATGGTGTTCCGGGCCTTCGGCCCGGGCGCGCTCGCTTTTCAGTGGTGGGTCCCGGCTCAGGTGTTGCCGCTGTGCACGTTCTTTGCTGGTTGAGAGGGGCTTTTGGCTTCAGGCCTGCTCTGCGGGTTTCCTGAATGGCATTTAGAGTGTTGTAACTAATGAAACGGTGGGGCCCGTCGCGTAGCGGTGGGAGGTGCTTCTGATTTTTATGCCCGTTATCCACAGAATTTATCCAAAGATAAACAATGTATTTTTATGAATAACAATGGGGTTTATGAATATTTTGCAGATGTGGCAGGGCTTATATGCAGATGATTGGTACCTCTCCTTTGCAGAAGTTAGTGGATAACGTTGAAAAGGTGGGATCAGGGATGAAATCAGCGCAAAAATGATGACAGGAAGACGGAAAAAAGAGGGAGGCTAGCGTGAAAACAGGCTGGGGTTGTGCAAAAAACAGGCTGCGCCGTGCTACAGACGTGCGAAATCCGCCGCCGTCAGGCGGTGAATGAAAACTGGGGGATTAATTTGGTGGGGCGTTTATCGGGTCGGCAGAGCCCAGGTCAACAAGCTCCATCTGCCAGAGGTTGTTCCGGACGAGTTTATTGAACTGCTCGCTGGTGAGTAAGTGGATACGCTCACCAAGCTGCCGGCGAAGTCTTTCTGCCACCTCGCGTTTACGACCATCAAACGGTATTGCAGCCAGCTTTTTCCTCTGCTGACTCTTTGCCGCGTTGTTTCTGCGTTTGATAATGGTTGCCTGCCGGCAGTTAGCGTGCCAGATTTTACGGGCATCAGTGAGAGGTGTGCCGTTCAATTTTATTTCCTGCTCGTGCCGGATTTTTTCCACATCGACACCTGTCAGACGCCAGAAAACGTCGGTCAGCATGACGTGTTTGGGAAAGCGGGTTCCATCCTTTACATCAAACTCGCTGGGGTCGGCATAAAGCACACCGCACGAAATTAAAAACATCACCATCCTGCTGATGCGGCTGACTGTTACCGCAGTCTCCGGAATCACCTCCCCGTTCTCGTCCTTCGGGCTCAGATCCTCTGCTATTCCGCTGAGATTAACCGTCATTATGCCGGTTGCGAAGTCTGTTTTGCAAAGAAGCAGGATGGCCATCACGTCCATGAGGTTGCACACGACAGCTTTTATACGCTGCTTTCGGCCCAGTTTTGCAAGAACAAAACTAAAGTACGGGTCGCAGGAGATACGTCTGCGGATCTCCATTTCGCCGGTGTCGCGGTTTTTACCACACAGGTTGTTCAGAGCACGCCCGTACTCCCCGGGCAATTTTTTATGTTCCGGGTCACGGAAAAACACGGGATTTGGGCACTTACAGGCAGTAGAGTGTGTACCGCGAATGCGCTTTGTTTTTTTCTTCGTAAAAGACGAGTTCGCGGAAATATTTTTCGCTGAATAAGCTAGATTCGGTAGACGAATCTGTTCATCAGAGGGGGCGCCATCCCACCTGGCTTGTGATTTGTTCTGCTCAGCCACGCCTTCCTGCGCTTATGTTGCACGGAAGGAGTAGTAACGGCCGCAGCGGAGGGTATTGAACTTTCCAGGGCATAAATCTATACTCCCTGCATAGAGCAACAGCTTCTATACAGTTTTAAGTGGCCCCGTTAATCTTATCGTCCCGCCAAGAATGAGAAGATTATCGGGGTTTTCCTTTTCTGATTACGGGTAGACACCCCTTCAGAACCAGTTCCCTGCCACCTTACGGCGTGGCCAGCCTTCAAAATTCTTTATACGAACAGCAATTTAGCACTCAAACATTGTTCAATCAAGAACGTGACTACTCACTTAATAATTCGCGAGCAATGAGTTGTTCTATCGCTTCTGCCTGAGTTAACCCATTTTCCTGACAATATTCATCCAGTTTATCCTTGTGAGAGTTACGGATGAACACATTTATCGGTTTGTGGGTCTCCCTTTTACGGGTCACCGATCGCATTTTTCTCTCACTGTCACTGAGAGGCGAACCTTTTCGGTAAGCTCGTTTTGCTGAGGAAGTTTCTACATTAGCGGCCTGTGACATCTCTTCCTCCTCAAGGTTCTAAAAAAGGATCATTTTGTAGAGATTACTACAGCTTACGCTAATGGGCGACTTCTTATTTCGGGGGACCTTATGCCTGTTGGCGCAGGCGCGGGTCTTCAGATTCTAACAACACAGATAAATTTGTCGTTTCGGTTCAGTTCGTTAGCTTTTTTCGACAGAAATGCTTTCGTTTCCCGCCTCATGTATCGCTAAATGTCCGGAAACCTGGCTTATCAGCGTCGTGGGATCGCGGTCACGGATCAGCGGTATACCCGCCTGCCGCAGCACCTCTTCCAGCAGGATTTCCCGCCGGACCCTCCGCGGCTGCAAGTGTGACGCATCATCCAGCTCAACCGCCGCCACTATCCGGAAGCTCTCCCGCTCCACGATCACGACATCGCAGTGCCACTGAGATGCCATCCGGAACAACTGCCACCAGGTGGCGGAATGTTCCCGGATATCCGGCGTGATACGCACAATATCTGCCACCCTGACCTGAGGACACAACCGCCAGCGGCGCTCGTCCACTTTCTGCGAAAGACGACGGAGAAAATGTTGCTCTCTCGCCGTCATCAGCGTTTCAGCCGACTCCCAGACCTGTCGCTTACAAAGCAGATGCTCTGCAGGCTTGGGCTTGATCCCGTTCAGTCTGAGAGCCGCCAGTACGGGATGACCACGGCCTTTGACGGCCCGCACGAGCCGGACAATCGCGATTTCCAGACCAAACACCACAACCGACAACACCACAAATACCGCCATGACGGACATATCCATAACCACTCACTCCCTTAAACATTCCTGCCCGGAACGTTCAGGTTGAGGCGGAGCGCAGCAACGCGAGCACCGAACACCCTGAACGCGACGGGGAGGCATTACTCTCCGAACGTCTTCTCCAGGCTGTGCTCCTGTTCAGGAACCCATTCCCGCTCCTGCTGCTGCAGACGATGTGTCACATCACGCCCTGATTTACCGCCCAGCTCAGCGGCCACCTGCTCGATGGCCTGCTGCATTTTGTGGTCAGCAATATCCACATGAACATCAGGGGTCTGCTTTTCCCCGGGGACTATATTTACCAGATCTGATTTCTGTATGAATCCGAAAAGTGGGTCCTGTTGAAGTTCCTGAGCAATCTGAAATACGGCATGGTCTGAATCTGTGTTACCCGTCACATTCCTCTCAGGGAAAAGGGGAAGCGGCTCCTCTTCCGTGACCGGTGGCACCACGGGCTCACTCTCCTCAACCCGCCCTCCCGTCAGACGCTGCGCATTCAGCAGCGACTCATCGCCTTCCAGGCGAATGATCACCCCGCTCTCCGGGTTCTCACGCGCCAGTTGCAGCGCCTGTGCAAAGTCGTCCGCCTGCAGCGTTTCGCCGTTCCGGCTGGACTGCAGACCCGCAAACCGCGCGTCTTCTGCCCCCATCAGCCGGTGCTCATCGCCCAGCTGCAGACGACGGCCCTCGTCGCTCAGGCGAATTTCCGTCAGCAGCACGCCACGCTCCTTGCCGTACTGGTTCCAGACGGGCAGTGCCATGTGTGGCACAGGGTATTTCTTCCCGGGCGCAATAAAGCTGGCCATCGTCTCTCCCGCCAGCTGTGCGGTATTCAGTACCTGACGACCGAGGCCGGTTTTCTCCAGTGACACCGCGTTCTCAAGCAGCCAGCTGGCTGTACCTGCTCTAACATCACCCTGCTGATGCAGCATGTCATATGCTGTCAGGCGCTTCTCTGCACCTTCAATCCGCTTCACCCAGCCCGCCGTATCGTCGGTATAGGTCTGCATATGCGTCACCGCGCGTGACAATGTCACGTACCAGGACTCCATCGAGGCCATCATCTTGCGTCCGCCCTCGATGCCGGCGAGACCGATAACGAGCTTAGCGCTGGCACCCTGAGAGCCGTTGACCGTGACGGCATAGGCCAGGTCAATATGCCGGTCGGCATCCTCCACAGCCGGATACAGCAGTTTTTCCTGCCCGTCGCGCCCAAAGCGGATACCCCCCTTCTCGGCGAACCCCGCCACCGTCCAGACATCGTTGGCCACGTAGCCCCGGTCCGTGTCGGTGCGGTTGAACAACACCTTATCCCCCTCGCTGACGGCAAGCGTTCGGGTTTCATAGACGGAAATGTCCTGTGCGGTGTTCTCCTGGGGTGAAATCATGATTTCATGACCGTCCCGGTCGCGAAAATACACAATACCGCTCTTCGTATCGGCACCGGTGATGGTGTAGTACTGCTGGTTAAGCATTGCCGTCTTGCCGGTATACTGCGCAAAACCGTCAGCCGAGCGCAGCGTATTGTCCGGTACCCGCACGGGAGACAGCACGGACAGATGACGCTCCTCCTGCCCGATATCACCGTCTTCCCGGCGGGCCTGGTGGATACCTTCATTAATGGCGCGGCGGTCGGCGTTCAGCGGCGCCACAACCAGCGTCTGCTCCTGAGCGTCACGGGTACGTCCGCGCCAGTCCGCGATAATGGCGTCAATGGCACTGGCGGGTGCATTCTTATCCGTCTCCGCGGCTTCGGCAGATATCTCTTTTACCGTTCCGTCTTCAGGCTTTTCACGCTTAAACTCCATCACTGACTGCTCAGGCACCCAGGCGCCGGTCTTTCGCGGCACCATTGCCGGAGAGACGGCCTCCACACGTTCAAGGGACTCAGTGACCCTGCCGGCAATCACGCTCTCGACTGCAGGGCGCAGCTCGGGGGTCTGGCGAACAATCTCCTGCATGATAGCCACGTCGGCGGCGCTGCGCTGCTGCATCAGGCGGAACGGCGTGCCCGCCGCAATCGGCTGCAGCTGCGCTTCATCCCCGCTCGATACCATACGACCGTGACTGGCGGCGACAACCTGATGCAGTTCGGCCATGTCACGGTTGCCAATCATCGAGCTTTCATCGGTGAGGAACAGGGTGTTGCTGAAATCGGGCTTCTCATCGCTGAGCAGCGCCTGTCGGTGTTCGCTGAGAAAGCTGGCCAGCGTCTGCGCCGGAACGCCCGCATCGCGCATCTCTTTCACGGCGCGGTGGGTCGGGCCCAGGCCGATAACGAACGGGCGCTTGTCCTCCGGTAGCGTACCAATCGCCCTCATCACCGCCCTATACTGGGTGGTCTTACCCACGCCCGCATAGCCCTGCACGCCCAGGAAACGGTCCTTACTTTCCAGTATCAGCTTCGTCGCCGCCGTCTGCCCCTGCGTCAGCCCCTTCAGCACACCGGCAGGCACCGCTTCCATCAGCGGTGATACAGCATCTTTCCCCTCCGCAATGGTCCGGATAATGGTTTTCTCCATCTCATACGCCACGCGCGGAACCAGCACATCGGTACCGGCGCCCGACACCACTGGCAGGTGAATGAGGTCCCCGCTTTCCGTCTGGCGCTGTATTTCCGCGCTGACGTCCGCAAACGGTACGCCCGATGACAAAGCACGTGACAGCAGGTCCACGCGGGACATCTGGATTTTACCGTTCTGCGCCAGCGGCACGGCCAGGCTGACAGCCTGTTCAGCCGGCGACATCAGCTGCTCGCGTCGGGCCTCTACCGCACCGGATAAGTCTGCAGCATCAACAGAATCCATGACCCGTTCGCTCGCCAGGCGCACGACCGGACTGGCCAGCACGCGCTTCTCTGCCCGCGACCGCTCAAGGGGAGTAAAGACATGAATATCGCTGCCGCTGCGCGACAGCCGGGTGAGTGAATCTGCCGTCAGCCGCTGTCCGGGCAGCAGGGCCAGCACCTGACGGTCGGCGCTCACGCTGCTGCCCACGCTCTCCACATAGTCGTGTGACAGCTTCAGCGCGCGGGAAGTGTCCAGCTCCACGCTGCGCTCGCCGGACTGCAGAACCAGTTTGCCCTCGTCGGTGGACTGCACGGTATAACGCTCACCGGCTTTAATACTGCCCTTCGCTTCGCGCCCCAGGGTACGCAGCTCATCCCCCTGCGCCACATCGAGGGTTTTCGCCCTGAACAGGCTCCAGCTGCCATCCAGTTTGCTGATTTTCTGCACCAGACGCTCACCGGCCTCAGAAACCAGCACCAGGGAGTTGGTTTTGTCCGCCACGCGGTCGATGCTGTAGCGGGTCATCTCACGCTTCTCACTGCTCCACTGCTCCATCACCATGCCCGGGCGGTAGTTATCGCGCTGGCGGCGGGTTTTGCTGTCCAGCCATACCGGCTCAATAACGCTGAGCTTCGTATCCACCGCACCAATCTCACCGGCATCGCGGCGCGCTTCCCGGATGGCGTCGGTCAGCGTCTTCTGCTCCACGGGACCGTCAACCTGCGCCACCACGTCCCGGCCATTCCGCCCGGCCTCCACATACAGCCGGGCCACCTCACCGAAACGCGTCCGTTTATCCGGCTCGCTGACCAGCGTCACTTCCGGCTGCTTACCGCCGTAGAAGCGGTACTGCGGCACGTCACTCTCCTTCAGTACGGACAGGGCATTGCCGGTACCGGCGCGGTTCTGCGCGTCCATAAACACCACCTGCGCGTTCGCGGCCTGCCCTTTTTCCAGCACCAGAAGCGTCTCTTTCAGCGTCAGCTTTTCGGCCTGCTCGACAATCAGCGTGCTGTGCGCCGGAATTACCGTATCCGCGTTCAGGCCCGTGCGGTGCATCAGGCGCCCTTCCAGCAACGCATCCTGTTCCAGAAACGCACCGCTGCGCCGGTCAGAGGCCAGCACTATCACCTCACGCCCCTGCTCACGCGCCATCTGCGCCACGTCGGCGATGCGCTCACGCTGCGCAAGGGCGCCGCCCTTTCCGGACATCAGCGCCAGCGGGCTGCGGTCCTGCCCCAGCACCGAAACCGCATCGCCGGCAATATCCGTACGCGCCACGCTGCGGTCGGGAAATACTTCCGTGCGCTGCTCGCGCACCATCGTCTGCGCCAGCTGCTGCACGCTGAGTTCATTGAGGAGATGAATATCGGAGGTGAATATGCCCTTTTCACGGTCAAGGGGGATAAGGCGCTGCTGTTCGATGGCCTGATCAATACCCGCGCGCGCCTGCTCAAACACGCCAGGCAAAGACGGTAGCCGGTTAACTGTGCCGGACAGCAGCTCTGACATGGTGAACTGAACCTTTTTGTCCGACAGCGCCGAAACGGCCTCGCTCACGGCGAGGGCCACATCAGAGTCCCGTTCCGGCACCTCCGTGACTACTCCAGGTTGTCCGGCACTTACAGCGGCGTGGGCTACATAATCCTTCATATCAAAATCCCGCTTTTGCAGGCGGGTTTCCCAGCTCTTAACCAGTAGCTCCGCGTCAGCCCAGCTTTTTGGCTTACGGGTATCCAGCGCCGCCAAGTCCAGCGATTTAGCAGAAGCGTCCGGACCGGCTGCCTCCCGAATAGCCGTACTGCGGGAGGAAAACTCCTCCGTAGGGACATCCTTCAGGTCCCATAATCCATGGGGCCCCGCCTCTACCGTCTCGTAGCCCATCTGTGAAATATCATCGCGAAGAACGGTACGGTAAATATTACCAATCGCTATTTTGTTGCCATAAACGGCCTCACTGAACCCGGTTTTGAGCTTCGGGTCGCTCGCCAGTGACCGCCATTTCCCCTCTGTGAAGGTGGCATTCAGCACCAGGGCGTGCGTGTGGATTTGCGGCTCAAGATCTCTTGATGTGTCATGGTTAAACAGGGCCGCCACCATCGTTCCGGTGGAGACAGTCTCTGTCTTTCCGTTCTCCGTAAGGCGCGCCGTCACCAGACTTTCTACTTCCCGCATGGTGATTTCCACCGCGCGGTTATGTGCATCCAGCAGCTTCTTGTCACCCCCAATCAGAATGGCCATCGAGACGCCCTTTGGCGCAGAGAACGTCAGATCGTAGCCTGCCCGGTGCGTATTTTTATCACCGGACATGCGTGTCAGATCGGAGCCGTCCGGGAGTTTTCCCGCCATGACTGCATCCAGCGTGGTGGCATCCACGCGGCCTTCAAGACCGAGCTTCTCCGCCCCTTTCCCCAGCCAGCGGTCGTCCAGCGCACCGCTGACATAGTAGTTATCCTCTTTGCCGTAATACCCGGCATCGCCCTTAATCGGTGAAACAGACAACATCAGACGTACTCCCATTCTTTATCGCCGTGCTCCTGAGGGTGGTTGATATTCACCTCCTCACGACGAACCTGCTCCTGTGTGTTGCCGGTCTGCTGCGCCCACGCTTCATAGGCGGCAAAATCAATGATTTCACCGTCTTCGCTCATGCCTGCCGGCACAGGGTGTTCCTGCTCCAGCTCCTGCTGGGTTCCGCCACCCGCGCCCCCTGTCACAGCAGAGGCAGTAACGGTCGATTCATCAGACTGGCTCGCAGAGGTTGCCGCAGCAGTCACGGCCACCGCAGGCTTCACGTCAGGTACGGGGACAGCGGGTTCAGCAGGCAGGCTGGTCGCCTCTGTAACGGCCGCAGGTGTTTCACCCGGGCTGAACAGGGCATCCATCTGGCGGCGGTGTGCGTCATCGCGGGTGTCGATCTCGGTTTCGATGTCCTGATCGAGACTGGTTTTCAGATCGCGCATCAGCAGTGCCTCAGCCCGTTTTGGCATGCCCTGGTACTTCATGTTCAGGCGCACCACGGGATAGTCGCCAGGCAGCGTGACGAAGCACTCCAGATCGTTGAGCGACTGCACGTCGGAGTAGCTGACGATGTTGATACGCTCTTCATCCTTGCCAAACGAGATACCGTCACGCACCTGCTCATGACCGAAGCTGGTCTGCTCACTGAAGGTTTTGCGGCGGGTTTCACCAATATCCTCTTCCACGAACTTCGCCACCTTCGCGGACGGCGAGCGGAAGAAAAACTTGGTGTTCAGCAGGTCGAACATTCCTTCCGCCGCTTTGGGACCGTAGGTCTCTTCCAGCTGTGCATAGGACTGGAAGCCCAGCACAAAGCAGCCGCCGAACTTACGCGCTTCCGCGATGATGCGCGGCAGGGTGGGAAGCTTGTGCAGCGAGGGGAGTTCGTCATAGAAAAACCAGACACGACGCTCGCGGTTCTCCCCCATCGCCAGCAGACTGGTTGCCGCGATGCTGAGCCACATTGAGATCAGCGGTTTAAGGGATTCGTGGTGCTCTTCATCTGAGGTGATAAACAGCCAGCCGTTGTTGCTCTTGTCCGCCTGCCCCTTCATCCAGTCCCGGATAGTGAATTTTTCTCGCCCCGGTTTATCGATGCCCTGCAGATAGCGCAGCGATTTCACATAGTTGGTGAGCACGCTTCGGATTGAGATGGCGGTCTTCTCGATTTTGCCGTCAACGAGCGTGGATGCCGGCGTTCCGGCCAGGTGCGCGCGCAGCTTATCGAGCGTGATGGCCAGCATGGTGCGCAGAAAGGAGTTGTAGGAACGGTCTTTGTCGCCGCGCATACGTTCGGCACCTTCAGCAAAGATGGTGCGGGCACTGCCCTGCCAGAACGGATCTTCCCCGGAACTGGAGGGTATCAGCGTGGAACTGACGTTCTCAAGCTCAGGCAGCGTGCGGCATTCCTCCCACATGTCCCAGTTGGGGCAGCGCTCGTCGAGAGCGTTGAGGACCTTGTCGCGGCTTTCATCGTAGAAGTCTTCAATGAAGGTGCAGCCCTTGTCGTAGATGATGACCAGGTCGCCGCGCTCGCGCAGGCGGCGCAGGATTTTGCGCATCAGCGTCGATTTACCGGAGCCGACGGTTCCGTGCATGGCGAAGTTCTGGATTTCCGCATCCTTCTTTAGCGCCAGGGCATCAATGCGAATATCGGACGCTTCACCGCGCTTTTTCATCAGCCGGGTCACGTCTTTCGGGTCGTCATTCAGAACGCGGCCGCCGATGACCTCATCCTCACTTTGTTTTCGCCCGGTCTGGCCGAGATACCAGTAAATAGCGAATGTTACCAAAAAGGCGACAAATAGCGTGGCACAGCCTGCAATCGCCAGTTCCTGCTTCAGCAGCTGGCCGCAATAGGTGGTATAAGCATCACTCAGTACCTGGTCGGGCGTATAACGAAATGAATCCTTGTAATACCGGATGGTGAAAACCTCTTTCGTGCCGGAGTTTTTCATGAACGGTGAAATCAGCTTTGCTGCAAAATAGATAATACCGTTCATCAGGTTCTGCAGTGAAATACGAATAAATAAAATGGCCATCATCAGCAGGGCGCTGAACATAATGACGTAATACGAAATGATATTATTTATCTGCAGGAACATTTTCAGGCGCATAAAAGACACCTGTCCACCCTGCGTTAAATCGCGTGGATTGAAGCTCATAGAAGACCTGTATAAATTCTGAATCAGAAACAACCACCAGTGTGACAGGGCTACATTGCATAGCCCTGTTTAAATTAACTCAACGAATTCTATGAATTGTTGTGGTAATCAAAATCGCTAAACTGGTTTGTGTGGTGGTCATAATTCACAAAAGATGTATCGCCGAAACCATAAACATTACCACCAACATCAATTGCATCGTTAGCCATTGGGAGTCCTGACGCAGGATTAGCCCCTGGAGAACTGTCAATAATGCTATTCGCATGATGATCGCTTTGTGGCCAGTACAGATCGTTACTCATCTGGTCATAGTTCGAATCAGCATAAGCTGCAGCCATCTGGCCATTCACATGGTTGATCTCAGCACACAAACCTGACCGTGAGACTGAGCCTCCATACTGCCATTTAGACTTGTCTGTAAACGACAGCACAAACGGGATTGCCATTATCGCATCGAGGCACACCACATAAAAAAGCAGTAAGAATATCGCATCCATTGTGCGTGAAGCTGTCAATGACATAGCAATACCGAGCGCAACAGCACATATATAGATGAAAACAATTACTATAAAACCACCTTTCCCAACAATCACAAGACTTTTTTCTTTACGTCTTCTTTTTAATACTAGCGCTAACACCAATACCACTAACTGCAAAAGAAAGAGAGGAAACATGAAATATGCATGTATATCAACATATACAACCGCAGAAAAAACAGCTGCAACCATCAAACTAATCACTCTAAAACCCAGTAAGTCGTGATTGGTAATCGCCATCAATTCTTATCCTTTTTAAATAGAGAGGGTGTATCCTCTACTGATTTATGCGGAATAAGCATATCTTTATCGAACAAACTTTGCCTTTCAGTTTCTGCAATCATCCCTTGCTCCTGCGCTTTGCTGGCATTTCCATGATTATCTTTCAGATTATCACGCCCTTTCTCAACCGTTCCTTTACTGGTATCAATATATTCGCCGTTTTCCGATATTTTTTCATCGACATCACTTAATTGCTTATTAACGCGATCCTGAGAGTCCTGCCTGATATTTGCGGCTTCCCCTTTATCACCAATAACACGGCTGTTATTGTCAAAAGTTTCCTGAACGGAAGGATTATTACCGGATGACACCCCTGGCATATTCTGCCCGATAGCGGCTTTATTTGAGCGGTACTGCTGTTCCAGCTGCGGTAAGACTCTTTCCTGCATGAACTCATGAACAAGCTGCTCACGCTCTGCGGCAACGTCCGGTGAACCGGTATCACTGAGTACAGCCTGCGCCCTGCCCGGTGCTTTCTGCGTGACATATCCGGTGAACATTTGGTCATAGTTCTGATCGAACTGAGCACGATGGTCTTTCGCGTACGTCGCCATCTCGCTGTACTCGCGCGCGCGCGTTTCACTGTTCTGCCAGGACTCAAACTCTTTGCTGGTTTCGCTGAGTGCCGCACCAAGCTGCTCGCTGAGATTATTGATGCCGGTGTCATTATGTGAAGCAGACAGCTTAGCCGCACTGGATTCAACGATATCGCGGGACTGGCGGAAGTCCTCAACCATCTGCGCATTTTTGTCATGGCTGTGGTCATGACGCTGCGAATTAGACTGGTTCGTTCCGTGAGAGGACTGTGTTGCGCCCGTAAACTCCAGTCCGGTATGCGCCTCTGCACTCGCACCCAGCCATTTTGGTGTGCCTACTGACCCTTTAACGCCTGCATTTGCCGCACCGCGACTGGATTTATCCATCAGTTCGTTATAGGCCGCAGACTTACTCAGGTTGTTTGCCTCGGCGTAGCGGTCGACAACCGACATCATCTTGCTGGCACCGCGTGTCATATTAGTCGTCTGCCCGGAATCGCCACTGCTTACCACCGAGTCGGTATGACCATGCTGCGAAGCAAACTGCTGCAGCTGGCTCCAGCTGGCCTCCTTGCCCTTCTGGTAGCCCGCCTGATGATGTGCCGACTGCGCGTACTGCTCGCGCGCACTGGCATTCCAGCCGGCAATTGTGGACTCCGCACCGCCGATATGGACCGCCAGTTTCGACATCCCCTCGCTGGTATTCATCACGATACCGAGGTCTTTCGTTCTGGTGAGAACGGCCCCGTTATCCAGCTGATGGCTGATATGGCCATCGCGGTGGCTGTAGTTGGTGTCCCACTTATTCCCCTGCACGTTGTCGGTCTGCATGTTATTGAAGGCGTACGTGCCGTCAACCGTCTGCGCGGACGACTGCGTGGCCGCGCCCTGCAGCGTCTGCCCCAGGTAGTTCCCCGCCTGCGACATCACCTGACCCAGCCCCTTCACCATACCCCATGCAATAAACGGAATGGAGATAGCCAGCCAGCCCGCCGTGGTCCCGATGTCCGAGTAGGTGTTCTGCACCTGGTCCATGGTCGAAAGCACCACCGGCGTGCCGCCGAGCTTATCCTTCAGGTAGAAGTTCATGGCGTGGTTCAGAATGGCAAACAGAACAGGCCACATCTGCAGGTAGGCAATGGTGTAGATATAGCCTCTCAGTACCTGCCATGATAAAGAGCTGACGACGGCCAGAATCACCAGGACCGGGAAGAGCGCAATCGTCATTCCCAGCAACACCGTGTGCATGATGGGCAGTGTGTGTGTCGCAATGCTGGCGCTCGTTGACTGCGACATGCGCATTTTGGCGAGCGACATCTCGCTGGAAATGTTGAGCATCCCCGCCGTGTTGCCGCTGTCCACCGCGTAGCTGTTTAATCCGTGGCGAATCCCGTTCATCACCACGTTGCGGCGGATAATCTCTGTTGAGCTGGCTGACGTGTTATGGAACCAGTTGTAGCTGTCGCTCAGCATTTCAGTAAAAATGGCGGCATTGCCATTATTTCCGCCGAACACCTGGTTTGTGAAGCCGTGCAGCCAGGAAGAGGCCTGCTTCATAAACGAGTTCGCATCCCTGCCGTTCAGGTCGCCGCTGTTGTTCTTCAGCCAGGCCGCCGCCGCTTCGCAGGTCATAAAGTTACGGTCGGCATCGTACAGACCACGAAGCGGACTCGGGTTGCTGAAGATAAGCGCATACGGGTCGTTTGCGCGCATCAGGTCGCCCATTGTGTACTTATGGTTCAGCTGGATATCCGCCACCACGCAGTTTTTCACGTAGTCTGTGAAAATACGCTGCGCCTCCGGCTCGGTGAACATGAAGTTGGTGCTGCCAACGGCCAGCGCGGCCCCGAACATCATTCCCGTTTTTGAGTAGGTCAGCGAATCCGGGCGCGCAAAGATGGTGTCATACACCTGGGTCATCCCCGCCCCGACGCGGGTCAGCAGGCTCGCCGGCACGGCAATGCCGGCTGGCACATTATCAATCTGGTAAATCGCCGACGGCTCGGACAGATCAATGACCTGCACATCCTCCTTAACGCCAATCAGAACGCTCACGACGAAGACGTAAAAAGCCGCCCACTTCATCAGCTCCATCAGGTCCTTGTTTTTGATGTACGCCAGCGCCGCCACCAGAATGGAAAACAGCGTGCCCATTGCCAGCAGATAGTCCGACGCGGAACTGTTGAAGAACATCGCCACGCCGTTGAACACGTCCTGGAACCAGCCGCCACCGGCGATGGTGTAGACCTCAATCACGTTTGCCATCAGTTAACTCTCCCGAACTGATAGTTGCCCATATACCGGTCGGTCATCTGGGAAGACACCTGCTGGCGCAGGAACTGAATTTGATTCTGGGCGCTGATAAGTGCGCTCTCTTTCACCTGCACGTCCATACGCAGCGTATTAAGGGCGTTGTTCGCATCACGCAGGCTGCTCCGTAACAGCGACATGCTTTCGCCCGGATAGTCCTTCCCTGCCAGCTGCGCGTTAACCTGCTTGAGGATGCCGTCCATGTACTGCAGGTAAATATCGCAGGCAATGTAGTCCGCCAGCTGATCGAACAGGCTGCGGGTTACGGAGAGAGAAGACTGGTCGATAATCCAGGTCAGAATGGGAATGGAGGTACTGTTGATGAACTTACGCTCTGCCTCCGTTAAAGCCGTGTCGGTGATGGCTTTATCCTGAATCTCCTCCAGCGTTTTACGCGTCATGCTGACCAGTGAACTGGACTCGGTAATCGTCAGTTTGTTAATGGATGGTGCCAGGCATTTGTTCGCGTTATCACACACGTAGACGTTCGCCGTGCCGCCGTTCATCATGGCGTTAAGCACCGCCTTGTCATTGGAAATCAGGCTCGGCAGGACACGCATGGTCCCTTTATTATCAAACGTCACCGTCCCGCTGACGCTCATGGCGAACTGCCGGAGTTCCTGGTTGTTACTCAGGGCGCTGTTTTCCATCGCCGCCCACATCAGGTTGATATCTTTCAGCACCTGGTCGGCCTCGCTGCCGGTCGCCTTATTTGTGACGCTGTCGTAGCTCCCACCGGTGGTACAGCCCTGACGCGACGCCGCCCAGTCGGAGAAGATGTTGTTCTGCCCCGCGACGGTCTGGCATACCGCCTGCTGCGACTCGCTCCACATGGACGCCAGCCCGCCGACGATACCCTGCGCCGCCTGGCAACTGGACATATTGAACTGGTTCATGTCCGAGGCCAGCTTCTGCACGTAGTCTTTGGCCGCCGCCAGCTCCGGCACGGTGGTCTTGAGCGCTATCTCGAACATGTAGCCCGGCGAGTTGGCCATGATTTGCTTCATAAAGGCGATGAACTGGTCGGCGTTGATGAACGACAGCGCCCCCAGATATACGTCGATGCCGCCGCAGCCGGAAGAGATGCTCGGCAGGCTGATGGACACCATCTGGATATTCTTCACGCCGGTGCGGCTGTAGAACGACCCGCCCGTCATATAGCGTGCGGCCTGCCCTTGCCAGGACTTTGCAGAGGTGGCGTTCGAGGAGTAGGTCATGTCGTTGAAGAAGGACTTCATATCGCTTTCGACGCTGGCGAGAACCGGCGTGGCCAGCCCCAGAAGGAAGCTGGCTGCAAGAAGGTTTTTACGCAGCATTGCTCCCCCCCGCCTTCCCTTTAAAAAGGCTGCGACCGGCACAGAAACAACGCTCATGGACTCTCTTCCCGCCAGCAATAAGCAGGCTCACCGCAAGCAATACCAGTGCGACACTGTCCAGGAATGATGTTGCAAGCTGAACGACCATGAGTGCCGTATCGTGCTTTGACACGGGTATGCACGACCATTTGATGAGCCAGGCAAACAGTATGCTGGTAAAACCAGCAATGACACCACAAAGTCCAAAAACGACAGGAACGGGTGAGCCGTCTTTAACATTCTGGTTGCTGTAAACGTATCCGGTCAGCGTCACCTCCCCAGACTCGGGGAAAGCAACAGTGATGCTGTCAGCGGTTACGTGGCTGACGGAGCAGCCCGTCGCCTCAATGTACCGAATGACATCGTCCCGACAGATATTGTCCATGCCATAAGACTTCACATAATTACGAACGGCTGCTTCAATTTTTTCACGGTTCACGGGGATATCCTTATGCTTTGGGAATGCGGCTTGAAGAAGGTTTATGACGATCGAGCGCCAGCCTGAAGACCTCATCAAGACGCGAGGCAAACGTCATCTCATCCGCGAACTGCTGCAGCAGCGGGTACGTTTCCATCGTGTGGACATTGGTCAGAAAGGTGGTCGGGGTGGCCAGCGGCAGTCCGGACTGGAAGTATTCCAGGATCACATCCGGCGTCGCTGCGAGCACATTCGTGAACGCCATATCTCCCTTACCGTCCATGCTGAACGGGAAGACCGGCAACCCCGTGCGATCGGAGAAGCCCTTCAGTACCGGATCGAACTTCTGGCTGTACTCGCAGCTGGACTGCATGAACAGCACGACCGTCCAGTCCGCCAGATTGACGGTGCGACCGTCGCTCAGGCGGTGAGGGATGGTTTTCGGTGCTGACGTGACGGGTTGTGCATCAGCAGAATCGCGGGCGGCTCTGGCAGCGGCCTTCGCCGCATCCAGCGCGCGGATTTCATCTATCGTGCTTTGTCCGGCGAACGAACAGGCCGACACGGCCAGCAGTGTGCCGGCTATCAGAATTTTTGCGTTCATAAGGGGTTACTCAGTAATCGGGTTTGAAATCGGTGAGGACGTTGACCACCTGGCGGTCGAGATCATCGTGGGCCATAAAGCCCCAGGCCAGCGGCTGCCACTGGCGCGTTTTCGGGTCCACCAGGAAGGTGGCCGGGAAGAACTTCACGTTCATGGCTTCCGCCTGACCGTTGTCCACAAAGCTGCTGGTCAGCTGCTCGCTGAGTTTGCCGTCAACGGAGACGCCGGTGACGGAGATACCCCGCTCCTCGCAGTACGTTTTGATGACGCCCGCCATCAGGCTGTCCACGGCATTCCCGCCACGGTAGAAGAACATCACACCGTAGCGTTCGGCCACGTGGCTGACCGCCAGCGTCTCCTTCTCTTTCGTCATCGACTGCTGAGCGGCAGACGTACCGTTATAGTGGCTGCGCACCAGGTTGTAGTTCAGTTCAGGGAACTGCAGCAGCGCCTTCTTGCCGCTCTGCGTGAAGCCGGTCGCCTGATTTACCCAGTACTCTTTCATCACCGCGTAGCGACGGTAGTTCTCTGGTGACGGGTAGAGAATGGCGTTATCCAGCGCCTCCTGAGTCGCCTTCTGCAGCAGGGCTTTTTGCTCAGATGCGCTCAGGGGCACAGGCTGTGGTGCCGGAGCCTGCATCGCCGGAAGCGCGTCGTCATCGTCATCGATATCCGCCGGGTCCTTGTACCAGTGCCAGCCCTCTTCCAGCGCGTGACGGGGACTGATAGCCACATCCGGAGATGCCGCTACGCCCGTGGCAGTGGTGATACCGAGCGCGAGGGTCAGAAGCCGTAAACGCATCATTTACCCGCCTCCGCCATTTTGTCGGCAATCATCTGCTTCGCTTTTTCCAGCAGTTCGCTGTCTTCCGGAATGGTGGTGCCGTCCTCCAGGTCGCTGTAGAAGTTCGCAAAGTTCAGCGTGTCGAAATTAATGGACTGCAGCTCATCGATGGTGATGCCGCGACAGTTGGGGGAAGACGCGCTCCCGAAGCCAATACCAAGCTGCCCCTTACGGCCCTGGTCCTGCACAATCTGGGCAAGCTTACTGTCAAACTGACAGTAGCTCTCTTTCTTCTCAAGGCACACACCCAGCGCCTTGTGCGCACAGTACGTACCGATTTTAACCGTGAGCTTCTTCGACTTGGCCTGACCCAGCGCCTTCTCCTCCGAGCTGCAGCTGGCCAGCCCGACGTCGTTACCCCAGCCGGAGTCCTTGCAGCAGTTGCTGAACCCGGCCATCGCCTTGCGACAGCTCTGCGACGAGCCGGTGAACGCGCGTACGTCGGCTTCATTAAACTCCGCGATGTCTTCCCCTGCCGATGCAACTGCGGCCAGCGTGGACACCGCTTTGGCGAACATATTGTTGGTCCCGGTCTCGCCCTGCGCACAGCTGCCGTCGGTGCAGAAGAACTCGCCGCCACACATCATGCCGGTCCCGGAGACTTTGTTTTCACAGGAGAAGGTGGCCATCTCGGACAGGCAGACACCCGCCAGCGATTCAAGGCAGGTTGTACCGTTGACAGTGCAGGCGCTGTTGCTCATGTATTCACTGCAGGTGCCGTTATCGGCCTCCTGAGAGACATAGGTGTCCTGATACTGCCAGCAGGCGCTGTAGACGCTGTGCTCTTTACCGTTCACCACAACGGTTTTGTTGCCGCCCTCTTCGGTACAGACGCTGCCCTGCAGCACTTCTTCCTGCTTGTCAAACGGGCAGGATTCCGACCAGACCACTTCCGGCACCCACTCTTTGCCCGTCACGCGCATCTGCAGGACAATGGTCATGTTCGCTTTGGTCCCGCCTTTCAGCCAGTCAACGGTCTTTTTGGCATATTCACGACATCGTCCCTGATTTGCGGGCAGGCAGGCACCGGAGATTAATGAGCCAGACGGAGAGGCCCCGCCTTCCGTCAGGCTGGCCCCCACGGCGCCGGGTAACGTCATGGTGTGCGTCTTCCCCAGCAGAGTTTTAGCTATCCCCCAGAAATTAAAGTCATAAAGATTTGCCGAATCATTAACGTTGAAGGTATAGGTCGCACTCAGGACAGTGCCCGTTGCAGGCGCCTTAAATGTGAACGTCAGCCCCTTATTGCCATCATAAACAGGCGTGAAGTCGCTGTTCGGTACCGTATAGGTTTCTGTGACCAGCGTGTCTTTCCAGCTCCCCCCGATGGTTGCCGTGCGGGTACAGTACAGTCGCGCCGCAGGCGAACGATTACACTGGTGCGTGCTGATTTCTGTGAACGTCGCATTCTGCTCCTGGCAGTCATCGAATGACGGGTCAATAACGTTTTCCGCATTGTCCTGCATGTCTGTGCCAGCCGTAATAAACGGCGCGTCGAGCGAAGGCTTGTTATCCACTGGCGTGTTGAGGATGGACTCAGTGATGGCCTGCCCGACTTCTGACGTGTTCAGTTCATTCATACCCGGGCTGGTCAGGTCAATGCCCGGAGACGTCACCCCGCCGTAGTAGCCCGTTTCGGGTGGGCTGGCGGTATAGCCCGGAATGGTCTCTTCCGGCCTGAAGTTTTTAATCGCATCCGTGCCGGTGCCCTGCTGGCCTTTTCCGAACGACATACCTTCACTGAACGCATCCGCTGCGGCATAGCCTGCAAATACAAGAGTCATTCCCGCCATAACATTCATCCATGGTTTAGCCATGGGCAACCTCCCTGTTCAGCACGCTTTCCGCGAATCCCGCACAGTCACCGCTTTCAGCGACCTTTTTCAGCGCCTCGCGCAGGGTGATGTCGCCCTGTACGCGGTCAGTCGTTGTGCCACATTTCACAACAAGAGTCGGTACCGAGGTAATGCCGTAACGCCGAAACGAGACCGGGTCAATCTGCATGCCGCCCGTATTGGTCTCTTTGACCAGCTGCGCGATACGCGTACCCGTCTGGCGCATATCGCCGTTGACCATGCCCCGGAGCGATACCGTCACGCCCAGGCCTGCCGCATCTTTCACCCGATCGCGCAGGTCCTCTTCCGGCATCGAGAACGAGACAAACATCATGACAACAGGCGCGCTGTCGTCCGGCTTCGCCTGCTGCTGTCGCTTCATCGAGGCGATATAGTCCGCATCCTGTCCGGACAGCGCCGGTGGTCGGGCAAAATCAGGCGCACTGAGCACGAGGTGGCGCTCGCGGTCCATCTGCAGCATGTCGTTGAAAAAGGCTTTGTTATCGCCTCCGGCATCGGCAAATGCCGACACCGAACCGGCCAGCGCGATGGCCGGAAGCAGGGAAAGTAGCTTCATTAGAATGGTCCTTCAGAGGAAAACGCAGTTCCGTTTACGCCAGAACAGGTAGCCGAAGTTACGGCGATCGTTAGGTAGGTTACGTCCGGTCTCCCAGCGCATGACGCTGCGGCCAACCGGATGACACTGGCCCGCGTCAGGATATTTGTTCACCATCTGATAGCGCCAGCGCTCTTTCGGGATAATCGGGGACGGATATTCAAAGCAGACAGCCGTATCCACCCCGATGGAGTTCATAATCAGGCCCTCACGGTGCAGTTTGAACGCCATACGTTCGGCGACCAGCAGCGTGGACTGCAACGGGCTGTACTCGTTGGAGGTGTAACCTGTAAACGGATACATGCTGCCCTGAGAGCCGGCACACCAGAACAGAACATCCAGTGGTTTATGCACCAGACTGGCAGCAGCGTCTGCAGCGCAGGCGGCCTGTGCTATCGGATTATTGAACAGCACCGCTTCCGGGTTGATGATGACGCTGAGACTGCTGTCGTTCCACATCGGGTCAAGCTCGGACAGGTAGGCAATATCCAGATCCCCCCCCTGAAGACAACCAGCAGACGTAATAATGTTCAGCCAGTACGTCAGCGGGTATTTGTACCAGTGAACATGATAGAACGCCCCAGGTTCATCACCATCTTCCTGCGTACCCTTACCGGTTCCGACACTGCCCACGCCCAGGTTAAAACCACCCAGATTCACCATGCAGTAGGGCGAGCGGGTCACATCCGCGAGCGCCATCGGCTCCCAGTAGCCCATCGCCATCCCCACGCGATAGAACACGCCCATGGGGCATATCTGAATAGGGCTGGACGGATTCACGGTGTCAGGCTGTGCGCCGGATGCGACCGCCACACTGCCGATGGTCACAGGGAAAATGCACTCCCAGCAGATATCGGTGATCGGATTAACAAAATTACCCTCACATTCGAGAGCGTTCGCTGATACAGATGAAGACCAGAGCAGCCCCGACATTGCCAGACACAAAACAGAAAACAGCTTTTTCATCGCTGCTCCTCCAGAGCAAAGGTATCGACGCGTAACGAACGCTTGTCTTCACCCAGCGTGACGCGCGCAGGAACTGCATTAAGTTCAAAACGCCGCGACATTGTTCCTTTCTGATCAAAGAAAATGCGCTCACCCAGCGCTTTTGTGGCTTCCCGGATATCCCCGTTGACCAGAATGACGCGGTACACCACCGTGTCCGGCTTCTGGCGCTTTATCCAGGCCAGATGGTCGGGGTTATCACCGTCAATGAAATAGAGCGTCTGGTTAAACGGAACTGTGTCCAGCGGGTTCACCACGTCGCCCTTGTGCGCAAAGATGCGCCCCTGATGGTCAGCCAGATCTTCTGCGACCGTCATCGACGGATTGATATAGTGGGTGCGGTTTTCCCGTGCAATCGTCAGCCCCGCAACCGGATCGGGCCGCAGGGACTTTTCGATGACCTGCTTCTTATACGCCTCCTGCTGCGTATCCAGCTCGCCACTGTCTTTCATGGCCTGCAGACGGGTATTGATGGTGGTGAGCATGTCCTGTTCAGCGATGGGGTAAAGCTCCCCCCAGGTTCCGAGGTCCTCTGATAAAACCTGGAAACTGGCAATCAACGCGAGCAAAAACAAAGTGCCTCTGGCTGGCATTTGGACTCCTTTTCATCTTAATTTGCATTACATCGCCAGATATCACACCATTAGTGTGTAAAAATGAACACACTTCCGTTGTCACTCAGGAGGAATCATGCAACGTCAGCTATCAACAGCAAAGAAAAGAACAAACGTCACAATCAATGCAGGCCTGTTTGATGAAGCAAAAGAAAGCGGGATAAACCTTTCAGCATTACTTGAAGCAGCACTTCAGGAGAAACTGAAACAATCCCGAAGAGAACGCTATCTGAAGGAAAACCAGGCTGCTTTTGCCTCACACAATGCTTTTATCGAAAAAGCTGGACTGTTTTCTGACGACGAGGGTGTTATTTAATGGCTCAGTTCGATATTTATCGGAACAAAGGGAAAGGACGGGAGCACTATCCCTATTTTATGGTACTTCAGCACGATCTCTTCGATGAACTGAATACCCGGATCGTCGTCCCGCTGACCCCGAAAGCAAACCTGCTCCCGACTAGTGGGATACATCCAGGGGTGAATATTTCAGGGAAGAACTTCACTATTCTGACGGACCTGATGACCAGCATTGACAGCAAACGGCTGGATACTGAGCCAGTAGCAACAGCCAGCCATTTACACAGTGAAATTGTGAACGCACTGGATCTGCTTATTACCGGCATCTAATCCACCAGGTTCGCCATGCGCTGGCTGATGTCGCCCTGAATTTCAGCAGTGATATCCGGCATGCCTGATACAACCGCTGGTTTCACCAGAATCAGGGCGGAATGACGCGCCTGATAGTCTGTCAGGGCCTGATTCAGCGAGTAGGTAAATCGGCTGGTCAGCAGCTCCAGTTCCCCCTCTTTCAGCTCGCGTTCGGAGGCCTGTTCGGTAAACTGGTCAATGGTGGTCTTCATGTCGAAGGACACGATGGCCGGGGCGCGCCATGAGATCATGGCGGACGTCAGGGCAGCGTTCAGCGCGGTGACGGCCAGTATCACCAGTCCCAGATTACGCAGGCACTGGCGTTTCGCCTTCTGGCGACGCGTCAGCGGAGGTTTTACAGTACTGGCACCCTGATTTGTCTGTTCTGCGCTTAACGCGTTATTTTCCATCTCATTATCCTTTTGACTGATAACGTCACTCATGCCGCCATCTCCCAGTTTTCAAGTTCCTGCATCTCTTCAGGGAAGTTGCGCCAGGCGAGTTCGTACACGGCATCGTGAATGCCCACTCCCTCCGCCCGCCGCTGCTGGATGAACTCAAAATCCTTGCCCTGCGAGCTGAACATGGCCCGACTGAGCGGATCGACGAACAGGCGGTGGAAGCTGCAGGTGTCGTTGATGCGCAGCATGAAGGAACTGAACCACTGACGCTTGGCGTCACCAAACTTGCTGATGATGTCGCGCTCCATCTCGCTGAACTGGTTGGGACGCTTCTGGTTGTAAGCCTTGAACTCGGAGGCGTCCTGCTTGAGGATCACCTTGAACGAGGAGTTACCCCAGGCGGCCTTTGCCGCTGCAGAGGCTTCATCCGCGTCAAAGTCTTTGATGTTCTGACTGATGGTGATAAAGGCCCCCATATGGCGGCGCACGGTGCGATAGCCGGTCTCGATAAACTGGCCGACCTTGTCGTTTTTGAAGTTGAGCAGCTTCCAGCCCTCATCGATGGTGCAGCACTTCTTCATGCTGCGCGGCGTGCGGTACATCTTGTCTTCAATGTAAATGATGAGCGAGAACATCACGGCGATGAGCAGGTCTGGCTTGTCGTCCAGGTCGCCCAGCTCCAGCACCACAAAACGCGCATCATCGCTGAGTGACGGTTCATCACTGTTGAAGTACTCACCGTAAACACCGCCCTTGCAGTATTTGCCCAGCAGGGTAATGACCTCATCCAGGCGGCTGGCGATGGTGGCAGCGTTCTCGCTCATCGCTTTTTCACGTGCCCCACGCAACTGAACGACGACATCATCAATACGTGCCTTGTTTTGCTTCTCGTCATACGCGCGCTTCACCGCGCCCAGAAGCAGCTCCATATGGACTTCATCGAGGTTGCCGTTGGGGCTGGCCAGTACCGCCAGCTGGTCGCGGATACGTTCGGCGGAGGTGTTGATATCGCTGATGTTGGCAAACGGGTTGAACTTGAGGTTGGAGCCCTTGAGGTACACCCCGCCCACGTTCTCGCAGAAGGACTTGTAGCCGTCCCCCATATCAAATACCCAGCCAATCCCGCCGGACTCCAGCACGCTGCGCAGGATCGGCTGCACCAGGTTGGTCTTGCCCGCGCCGGAGGTGCCGCTCACCGCCATGTTGTAATTGGTGTTCCCCATCCCGTCACCGTAGATATCCAGGAACGCCAGCTGGTTGCGGTACGACGGCGTCAGCAGCCCGCCCGGACACAGGCGGTTATCTGCCACCACTGGCGCCAGATTCACGACCTGGCAACTTTCAGCGCGGCAGGTCGCCCCGCCCATCTTGATGTCATCCCACAGGTCTTCGGCATGGATAAACGGCAGCATGGCCATCCAGTTGCGGAACTGCATATAGTCCGGCGAAATCAGCTCGATGCCGTTCTTCTTGAAGGTATTAATCACCTGCTGCTCGCAAACCAGCGCCGCCTCGTCTTCGTCCGGGCAGAACGCCGTGACGTTGAAGTAGTAGCGCACCAGACAGGTTTCATTGCTGTTCAGGCGCTCACGGATCTCTTTCCACTCCTTCGCCTGTTTGGTCACGGCGGGGAACATCTTCGCGTAGGCGGAGTTAGCCTTCTTGTCCCTGTCCATGTACTTGCGGGTCGCTTCCCCCTGCGAGGCAGTCTGCTCTTCCGCCTCCATCACGAAGGTGATCACAAACGGACTGGAGATGCTCAGGTCCGGATGCAGCAGGTTAGCGAGGTTGTCGCCCCCCATCCACAGCAGGAAAATGTCCGGGTTATGCTCCATCATGAAGTTCATGGCGCGCGTCGAGGTCACATCTTTCGTCCCCGGCGTGCCCAGGTTAATCAGCACATGGTCCGGCCTCACCTGCAGATCCATCGACTGCTCAACGCAGCGCTGATGGAACTCATCGTACTCTCCCACCTTCACCGGCTTCGCATACAGCTGATCGTGACGATGGTTAATCATCGAACTGACCAGGTTAACCAGCCCCTGCGGATCGGCGGGCTGCGTGGAGATTTTTGCCGCATCAAGGGAGGCGCGCAGCACCTTCATGGTGTGGGTGATTTCGGTCATCACCGACGCACTGTTTTTCTTCGCCTTTACTGCGTAGGAGATATACAGGCGATAATCACGCAGGGTCAGCGGCAGGCGGGGCGGATTGTTGAACGACAGCTGCGCGGCGCGCTGATAGTAGGCGCGGGTGATGTGGTTAAACTTCTCCGCATGCTCCCCTTCCCAGCGAAACTGCGACAGGCCTTCGTCCATCTGCTCCCCAATGACCTTGGACGCCACCAGGTGAAACGCGATGGGGGTTTTGCGCGGCAGCTTGCTCTTCACCATGTCTTCCAGCACCTGCACAATCTGCTCGTTAGCCCCGATAAGCGGCGTCGCTTCCAGCAGAAAGCCGACCGTCTTGCGGTTCACGAACAGGCCGGACTCCTTGTCGTAGTCGCGGTAGGGCAGCACGCTGGTCAGCTGCGGGAAGTCCATGCTGGCCAGACTCTGCTGCATCTGCGCCGCCCCGTCTTTCTCTTTCGCAGCAGACGCCAGCTTGCCCAGAATGTTAAATATCTCTTTCATCACGGGCCTCAGTTAATTCGTGCAGGCATAACCCACGCCGGACCGCTGGTCACAAACGAGATTCGACCGGGCTGATGAAAGGCATCGCTGCTGTCAATCCAGGGAGCCACCCAGACCGTGGCAATCTGTTCACCCGCCCGCTGCGCGCGAACCGTGCCGGCAGACGCTGTCTGGTTATCGTGGGGTAACGCGGAATACACCTGAGCAGACGACGTCGATCTGATGGCCGGAGGCGTAGTCGTGGGTACCGACTGCGCGGGCACATTATGCGAGGACACGACCGGCACGGTACGCGGCAGTTCAGCCGGGGAACGCACTGCGCCCGCAGCCGGCTTTCCCGGCGCGTCGCTGCCGGTTTTATCCCGTGCCAGCTGGTTGGCCTGGCTCATCGTCATACAGCGGTCGGACGTGGTGGCATCGCAGTCAAAGTCGCTTTTGACACCCGCGCAGCCGGTTAACATAAGGACACCTGCTACGGCAGGCAGAATGAGCATTTTCATTGATTTAGTTCCTTCAGAAAGTCAGGCCGGAAAGGCCGTGGGCACACTCTTTTTCTCAAGCAGTTGCTGGATGAGCATCATTTCCTGAGTAGCGCAGTGCGCCAGGGCCTCTTCGGGGTATGGATGGGCCAGAATGGCCGGGTCACGATAAATTTCCATGTAGCCACCGACAGGAATATCCACTGACTCAATCAGCGCCTGCATCCAGTCCATCCGGTTTGCCGGTCGGGTCGAGTAGCGCAGAACCAGCCCGACCGCTGCGAGCGTAGAGCCCAGACAGACCAGCAGGGGAGCGCTGACGGCGATGCAGGTAAGCCCGGCAAATGTCCCGCACTGCAGAGCCAGCCGCTGGCGGGGCAACGGCATGTTCCGGTGATTGGAGTGATACAACACCTCAGCACGTACACGCTCAAGCTCACGACGAAATGCCATCAGTTCACCATGGCCATACGACTCGATATGACGCACCAGAGACGCTTTCATTGACCGGCTCCACCGCTGAATCCGGCAAAACGTCTTGTCAGGCTGAATCCCTGGCACTTAAGCCCCTTCTCACGCGCAGACTGGCAGTCCACGCAGGTGATGACGCCCGGTAGTGCCTGACGACGCTCCTCCGGGATAGTGTTGCCGCACCCGCATTCCCGGGCGCTTTCTTGCTGACTCTGCGTCGCTGATGACAGCAGTGCCTGCTCCTGAAGCTCGTTTAGAAGCGCCATGCGCTCCTGCATGTTGTCCAGTACATCCGACATACTCTCTTCCTTCTGATACGTCCGGACACGCTACCGCCCATCCCTTTCACGTCTTTCAGGGCACCGACAGCTCCGGATTGTGATGGCTGCACTCGCAGCCTGAGTTAAGGGTTACTCCACCGCGTCGCCCGGTACGGGCGCGACAGCATCCCCCAGCTGGAAATCACCGAGGTTTTTAAGCATTTCACTGGTCGAGGACTGCAGGGTGGGCTGACGCGGGGCCACAGGCTGTGGAGGCTGCTGTGCAGAAGTGCGCTTTGCCTTCTTCGCCGTCAGCTCCTGCACGCTTTCCAGCTGGAAGCCGTCCTGGAACACAAGCGTCACTTCATTCCCGGCGCCAATCGGGATCACAGGGTGATACTGCTCGGCACGTTTGATGTAGTAATCAGAGAGGGTTTTGGCAGCGGAGCCGGTTCCTCCGCCGACGCCCGAACCGATGATGTCAGCCGCACTCGGGCTGGCCGTCGCCCCGACTCCCACGGACGTGGAGGAGGCACTTTCGATCCCCTTCCCGATACCGTCGATAAAGCCCGAAGTACCGGCATACAGCAGGATCTGGCCGTTGCGCATGACGACCTCACCCTTGATACCGTTCTTGCCCATAAAGCCGACGTGACCGGCAATCTTCTGGTCGATGGTGTCTTCGCCTATCTCGCAGCTGATCGAACGGGTACGCACCTCTGCGCGCTCGCTGGAGACATCGCCGTAGGCTTCGAGCGTGACAAAGCACCCTCTGAGGTCATACTCCCTGTCGTTTGGCATCTGCACCTTGCCGGTCAGACGGATTTGCATCGGGACGGTGTTTTTATTGCCGGTGACGGATGCATTGGCATCCGCCCCTTCAATAACGATGGCTTCAGCAAAGCTGCCCGAGTGAATCCATGGGAACTTCGGTTTAGTGACCAAATCTGCAGGGTTATCAAAGGCAGTAATGTCCAGCGCGCCCTCGCGTACCACAGGCGCATAGACCGGAGGTGCAGGCTGTGTGCCGCCGCCGGCAGGCCAGAAGGACGTCGGCGGGGGTACGGTACCGCTTCCGCCTGACTGACTGCCAGCAGGCGTTCCTCCCGGAAACGGTTCGCCGTTGATGCCTGTCACGGATGTTTTGCCGTACTCTTCAAGCTGGGTCTGAAGCAGCTTATTGTCCCCCTCCAGCTCCCCGATACGCGCCTGGCTACTTTTGAGGTCTTTCGACAGGGTCTGCATCTCAGCGCGGAGGCCTTTCAGCTCTTTCTGGGTCTGTTTATTGAGGTTCTGCGCTTCAGTGATGGCGGACTTCTGCACTTTCCCGTCAAAGGTATGGTTCACCACGCCGGTCATGTCCGGCGCGGGCTCGCGCGGTGCTGCGACCGCCTTCGTTTTTTTTGCGTTCATAGTGGACAGGTACCATGCGCCCGCGCCGCTTGCTCCCATCCCCAGCGCAATGGCCACCAGGAGCGCCACCTGCTTCTTACGTACCGCTTTATTCACGTTGGCCATCAGGGTTGCCCCTCCGCATCACGGATGATAAAGACCCGCAGCGTGGCACCCGCCATCAGCGTGCTGGCCTGGCTGTCAAACATCACCGAGCGCACACCGCGTTTCCAGAAGTCCTGTTCACGCAGGGCGACGCCGTAGCTGTGAGGGTTGGTGATACGTACGCGGTCAATGCGCAGGGCATGACCCGTCCACGCCTGCTCGGCGGAGGCCTGGAGGCGGGACGGAACGGTAATACCGGCAACATCGGGTTTAACCGGTGTGTAGCCGTCAGGCAGGGCTGACTTCATGGCCTGGTTGTTCAGCGACAGCAGCAGTGATTCGTACGGCTGTGCAGTTTCCCAGGCTTTTGCCTCGGGCGTGCTGACCGGCATATCACCCAGCAGGCGGTAGACCTTCCCCTGCCCTTTTACCGGCGTGGCTGCCACAGGGAAGGTCTGCCCCTTGCGGGTTTCCACGTAAAACGTGAAGGGCTTGTCCGTGACAGCCGTGAAGACCACCGCACCGGATGAGGTCAGATGCTTCTCCGTCAGCGTGCCTGCTGGTCCGGAAATAGCCGATACCACATCGCCCGGGATGTGGATCATGTTGGGGTTGGTGGAGCTGACGGACAGCGTGAACTGCCCTTTCTGCGGAAGAGTCAGCGTGCCTGCCGGTAGCGCACTGGCACTGGCCTGTGCAGGCAGCGCCACGCTCAGTGCGGCGGCGACAAATACCGCCATCAGGTTACTTTTCATTATTGACCTCCACGAATCGGGCAATGCGGGTCAGCCCGTTGTGGTATTCCAGGTCAAGACGGAACGCCTTAATTTCCGTTTCAGGCCGCGCGGTCCCGATCCAGGTTTTCAGTACGCCGCGAATGTCAACGCGACCGTCTGCCGGATAGACCGTGATATCGGTCTGGTAGAACGCGGAGTTAACGCTGTTGTCCTTAATTCGCTTTGACTCATCGTCCAGCACGCTGGTGAAGTCCTGAAGGGTTTCCGTTTTGACGTAGGAGAGAAGGAACGCGTGGTTCATGTCCACAGTTTCCGGGGACACGTTAAGGCGCAGGGCCAGAAATGACAGGGTCATCATGCGCAGGTAGTCCGCATCAGCCTGATTTTCTGAAACTGAAAACGGGGCGTTGTACTGCATGGGGGTCACAATCACCGGACGCTTGTGAACAAGGTCGATATTCGTGAATGCAAGGCGCGCCACGGACACAGCCAGAATAAAGATGAGAAGAATAAGACCGCCGATAATGAGGGACACCAGTCGGGTGGTGTTATTACGGGCCGTAATGTGCATAGAAGTCCCTGCCGCTATTTAATCCATTTCCGGTAACTCGAATCAGGAATAAGTTTGTAAACGACGCGCAGCAGTTCGATGGGTAAATACCAGTAGCACCAGTTATATAACCACTTGCTGCTCTTTCCGCGCTTCGCTGTTCGAATTAACTGCCACAACACGACGGCAACAACCATGCCGAACATGTAGCTCTTGTTGAGCATTAAAATCCCGCCGAAAACTGCGGCGGGAATAAATTCATCAAGAGGCAGACCCAGAATACGGGTCTGCTCTGACAGAGTTTTCGGGAAACGGTATTTATCGAAATGGTTTCCCTCCATCATTTAACTCACGAAGGAGAAACCGACGGTGGTGAAAATAATCACAACCGCAAGCCCTAACAGAACCATCAGGTTCTTGGTTTTAATGTACATCCCGATGCTGACAATAATTTCAGCGATGATGACGCACATCATAACCAGTGAATCCTGGCCGAAGGTCGAAACTACATCGTCTTTACCTGTTGCCAGTAAATCGGTGCCTGCGGCATTAGCAATAGATGGCGCAGCTGCCATAATTGCCAGTAATGCAAGAGACGCTTTATGACGACGATACGTTTCTTTCAGATAACCCCATGCCTTATTTGAAGACGCAGAAATCCCTTTGGTCATTGAAGCCAATTTCATGATAATTCCTCTTTGACAGATTTTAAATTTTCAAAAGCGGCAGACAATAAAGTAAGTCATACCGACACAGGATCATCTGCAGGATGATCCTGTAGCAGCTAACTTATAACACTTAGATTAAAAATCCTGAGGTAATACATCAACTATAGATAAATGATGATCAATCCTAGCTGATGCTTCGCGTTCTTTACTGCGCTTAGCTTTAGATGCGCTAACTTTTAATCTTTCAAGCGTTTCATGATCCACATATACCCGGAGAACCATCCCTCTTTTTTTATTCTCACAAACAGTAAGCCTACGCATTCGATCATTCCTTTTGTTTGAGGCTTATAGGCTACTAAGGCCATTCTGAGCATTCAAGACTTTGAAGAAAAATTATTACCAATTGTTTTTAAAAGAATTTACTTGAAAAAAACGAAAATACGGCAACCCTAGATTGATGTAAATCAATGAAAATGTAACAGTAATTGAACAAAAAAAGAGCGCCGTAGCGCTCTTTTATAGTTTGGCCAAATAAGATATTAGAGTGGGAAGTACTTCAATCTACGGTTTAAGTAGACAACTCTGACGTGCTCAACAGACTCACACTCAAAGACATCACTGCACTCTTTTAACATCCTTGCTACTGCTTGTCTGCTGATGCCTTTACGCACAGCAATGTCTTTTTTTGTATATCCTGATGAATAATCCTCCATAATCTCGAAGTGTACTGGAGGAATCTCAGGAAAAAGCTTGCTTGTATTACCACTGTATGTAGGATCGACGTTAGCCATCGTAACCTCTCTTCTAAATGGGTTTAGGTTATTGGTGGTCAGCGGTAGTCTGGGTTGCCGCCCTTTCTACCGCGACTTTTTAGATATCATATTTCATAATTTAATAATCCCTTTAAGTTAACTCTCCTTTCAGTTTGACTTATGCTGACTTCATTATACTTAACAAGACATTAATTACTATATTTTAAAACGCAATTTCACCTGCTTTTACAATATCAATCAACCAAAATTTGACGGTAATCAACCCATCCATTTTCGAACATTAAAAACATCAACAACAACTAAACGAACCATTCAAAACCTGCATTCTTAATTCCTAAAACTTTATGCATCAGAAAATTTTTCGTTAAAACATTTATTGTCGTTTCATTAATGAATATCAGAATAAAATAACACAGACTCATTCAGATTCGTCTTCAATCTGCGGGTAAAAGCGCTCCAGTTCTGTTGCAGCATGATCGCGAATACGTAGTTTCATGTGCGCCAGTTCTTCCTGCGATAAATTACCTTTCACTGCAAGCTTAAGCAGCTCATTAGATATGCTGTTGGTTTTAACCATGTATTCCAGCATGGTGCGGTTAAACTCCGCCTGATTAAACCCTCCCTGACCCCTCTCAAGCTGAATGCAGTAAACACGAATACCCAGTTCAATAAGCATCGATGCCGTACTGGAAATACTGGCATCCTGCATGGACGCTCCTCCCTGCCGCTTCTCCTCAACAATATCGTTAATCTTATCAAGCGCAGCATTATTGACGTAAACCTGAATCTTAGGCATCTGAAACTCCTTTATTGACGTTTATTAAGTGATTTCTGGAAATATCTCAAAAAATAAAACTGTGAGAGTAGACATAGATTCCTGGTTTCTGATGATGGAGTCGTGATGCAGGTCAAAGGGATTCCATTTTTTTCAATTTTCGGATTCGACTCCCGACCCCACTCCATTTAAGTAACTGACTGAAAACAAAGAGTCACTCACGACTACAGGGCGACCATTTCCGGAGTCAATGACGAATGGGCGTGGATTCCCTCTGAATAAAAAACGGCAAAAACAGAGTGCTCAAAACGTGTATAAGTGAATGAAGTTAAAGGCACATCATGCAAGGCGAAGGCTTGCGACGGGTGTGGGGTTTTCCGGGCTAAAGAGCAGGCTTGAGGTAATTGCGGTCCTCTGTCGGCTAGGGGTATTCCGGGTAGATCTGTTTTTGAGTAACATGGCTGAAATGCGAATTTTCGGGTAAAAGAGGGAATATCAGGGATGAACATCAGGTCGGTTTTACTGCTGGTATCAGTGCTCCCGTTCGGGGTTATGGCTGACTGTTATGAACTGGCGGGACGGGATTATAAAATAGAACCTGACCTGCTGCGTGCAGTTTCATTTCGTGAATCTTCATGGCGTGATAATGCGCTGAACTATGTCTCGCCGGACAGTTACGCAATAGGCAGAATGCAGATCCATTCTCAGAACTTTAATCACCTGTCGCAGTTCGGGATTACACCGGAGCACTTAAAGAATGATGTATGCATGAATATCTACACCGGTGCGTACTACCTCGCTATTGCATTCAAACGCTGGGGTTACTCATGGCGGGCCGTGGGGGCGTACAATGCCGGATTCAAAAACGACACGGAGCAGGAAGAGAAGCGGATGAAATATGCCGGGGAAGTCAGGGAGATTTATGAGGGGATAAAAGTTAAACGAGAGGAAGAAAAATAGCCTGGCTGACATTTCAGTCCAGGCTGTCGCGTCAGTTGGAATCATCAGTCGAAGGTATCTTCTCCCGCTACCGGATTTGCATCACAGTCAAAATGAATATAGTTCGCTTTATGTTTACGCTGCATGTGAAACACAAACTTTCTGAGTGACTTTGACAGACCAGCACGCTTCATTTTCAATAAAGGATATGACACGCCACCGATATCAAGGATGTTACCGTAAGTCGTATCAAATACCCACGGATAACTTTCACCCCAGGAGGTGATATCCTTCAGCGTGAAAGTGTCCTGTTTTCCATATGGTCGGTAGCGCAAAAAATCAGTTTCATCAGCATTGTTGTTGTCCTTCCTGAACAGAAATTAACGCCACCGAAGCGGCGTCTCAGAATTTAATTAATGGCGCGATAAATTAAATGCGCCTCGGGGTGTTTGATGATGCTGATATAATCCTTTAGTGCATCCTGACGTTCGACAAGGAGCTGACAGGTGCGCGCATACTTCTCACCCATTTCAGACGCTTTCCATGAAACTACATTCAGGATCATCAGCGTTGCAATTATTCCTGCTGCATCAGCGCTGACGTCTGCTTCGAAATAATTACCCGGCACGCACATTTTGTATGTACCGTCAAACTCAGGGGCCATATATCCGGTCGTTTTCAATCTGGCATGGGTATGAGGTGCAATTTTACCCTGTGCACCTTCCGTTATAACATAATAATTCCAGTACCCGCCATCATAATCTGAGTGCTGACTCAGCCAGTTCATCACCATGCTTTCCCCGAGTGGGGTAAAAAACAGTTCAGTGATATAACGCATTCGGTTTTCATCCGGAACAATAAGGCGAAATTCCGGCGTATTAATCCGTGATTCACCGGACAGCACACAGGCAAATTCACCGGTTTCAGTTTGTACAGCCAGAGGCCAGCCTTTTACCATCCAGACCGTTACCGATGAATTATCAGTATCGCAGGACAGACTAAAAGCTTCCGCATCTTCAGGAAGTCTGAAATATTCTGGTTGAGCCTGATTTTCAGCGCAGGCGAGGATGTAGCAGACCAGATCATGAAATTGCTCAGACGTTATGATTTTCTTTTTTTCATCCCATCTTTTGGCAGATTCAGTAGCGGCGGTTTTATTGTTCTGCGTGTGCATTCTGTATTTCTCCCTCTCTGGTTAATATCCATCTTTCGACGAGTTCGTTGCGACAGGGACAAAGGCGCAACGGCAGACTGGCGAAATACAAGGGCGACGACGGAAAGTTTTTGCCTGCAAAAAGTTTATGGCGGCGTGCATTTCCCCCTTCGTATTTAGCCTGGCCGGTGCGACAAAACGTCCCTTCGCGGAGAACCGTCAGAAGCAAGTATTCCCGGAGCTGATGAGTATGGACACGTCCGGAACGCAAAGCGCCGGGAGGCGAATTGCGGTTCCGGCCCGAAGAGCTGCGGCAGGTTTATCGCCGTAGCGGTGAACGCGGCGGCGTCAGCCGGCTGCAGGTGTTGACCCTAGCCATCAGACCGTAGCGTTAGCCCGAAACCGCTTGCGGGTTCGGCGGAGCCTGTCAGGTGCGCAGCAGCTGGCTGGCGCAGTCGGGCTGACGACCCGGCCGTAACGGACGGGGAGCCGAAGGTGGCCATGGTTCTGGCCCTTCAGGTCTTTCCCGCCAGAACACACCGCAGAAGCAGGAGCACCGTAAAGAACAGGAGTAAAAACACCAGACAGAGGATAACCAGCACGCAGCAGTGACAGAGAAGAACAGACAGGAAACACAGAACGACAGAGGGCGGCGCGTCAGCGCGGCCCTGTTCGTTCGCCCCGCAGTGGCGTGGGTTTTTCGCGGCGCAAAAGGCAGGGTGATCCCCTGCCCTCCCGTCCGGTTACGCCGCCTCCGTCATGCCACGCATAAATTCGCGCATGGTCCGGAAACGCCGCTGATCGTCCTGTCGTTTCTCAAAGTTATTGATGTAATAAACAGGGGTATAACGCACCCTGCTACATTCCAGCGTTAGCGCATTTCCCGTGACCACTTCCGCAGGGATACCCAGCAAAGAAAGCTGTATAAACGCCATATCCGCCACGATCGGGTCGATATCGATGCAATGGCCATACATCTGCTCAGACGGGTTATAACCGGCCTCCAGAAGCATCTCAGCGTACGCAACGATCATCCCCGCCGCGCCGCAGGCCGGATCGCTGACGGCGACAAACCCTTCACGTCGTATCGTCTGCTCAACGTCCGGCAAGACCAGCTTCGCCAGTAACAACTGGACATGATAGGGGGTGAAGTACTGCCCGTTCCTGTCGTCGCCCAGCTCCAGTTCCATAAAGATGGCGCCGAGAAAATCATGGAATTTCGCCTCCAGTGCGCAGACCATCAGGACGAAAAGCTCATGCAAATTTTTGATATCGCTCACGCCGTACTTCGCGGAAATCTCGCGGCTGCTCTCGATGTTCTCCGGTGTCCTGATACGCGCCAGATCAAGCTCACTGGCTGCAAGCGTTATGAAGTCGCGGAACACATCCCAGCGGCGCAGGTTGCGGGCGGTGTCCTTAAACACGCGGATAAACTGCCGCCGCGCCTCATCAATGGTTAACCGCTGGCGGGCAGGTATCGGACTTTGTGCAGGAATTACGGCAGGCCGCTGCGGCGCGTGGGGTTCTGACGCTTTCGCCTGATCAAAGAAGCTGGCAAAACTCAGTTGTGACATGGTTCTTCCTCTGAAATTCCGCCCCGTCAGGGGCGGCTCCGTTATCAGTTACACGCGCGCTTAAGTTCCAGCGTGCGCAACACATGCCCCCACTCACTCCCGCGCATGGCAGGAATACGCACTGAGCGCCCTTTTTTACGACAGTGCGCGATATGACGGCCCAGCGCCCGCATTTCCGGACTGAGTGCATCAGAGGCGATATCATCGCGCTTAATGCGTACCTGCTTTTTCACGGGCACGTTTTCTGCCTCAAGCATCTGGACATACAGCGCCGTCGGTGTAACAATCGACACTTCACTGAAGTGATTCATCATTGATTCCTTTTAGTTGAAGCCAGATTCGTTGTTTCTCAGGCGCGGAATCTGGCAAGAGAGAGCAGACGAAAGTCTGCTTTTTTCATTTCTGGCCTGTGGTTTTCGGGCTGAATACCTCCTTAACTTTCTTCACAATGTCGGCGTGGTTCGTGTTGCAGTAGTCGCGCATCCGGAAATAACGACGACCGCAGCGCGCATAAATTTCGGTGACGTTCCCGCAGTACATTTCCGCGAGCATGAAGGTTTCCGTGTCCTGCGCGGTATCGTGTCGCCAGTTCATCGGGTACATCAGCCCCGCCGCTTCGTGAAACTTCACCACATCGATTTCGACGGGGGCAGACACGCTGGCTTTCTCGCGGCTCAGCCAGTAAGCGCGCTCGGCTTCACAGGTCGCGTTCATGCCTAAAATGGCAGATGATTCAGTCAGATGTAAGTGCATGGTTTTCTCCTTTGGTTGTCGGTGGCGGCAACCCCTGCCGCCGTGGGTCATACTGATTAACAGGCATCCATTCGGATCATGGTGCCCTCAAAAGCCATACAGTCTTTCAGGCTCTTGTTCGCATACGTCCACGCCGCGAAGCCCGTCTCACCGTACAGACGCACCGCGCAGGCTTTGGCCTCTAACCACGGCTGGACGATATGAAACGACATAATCGGTTTGTCACGCATCCAGTCGAGCACACCTTCGTTCCAGACGTTTTTGCTCATGGCGCAGAGGATGTTGCAGACCTCTTCCGCTTCGTCGTCTTCTGACAGTTGCAGATTCCATACCTGGCAAAGCTCAAGCAGGTAAGAACGCTGCTCAGCAATGACACAGGCCAGACGGGCTTTTGGGTCTGTACCCCATCTTCCGGTAGATTCTGAAGCGGCGGTTTTGACGTTTTGTGTGTGCATTCTGGTTTTCTCCTTGTCTGGTGATGTTTCCATCTCCCGGTGAGTTCTTCGCGGCAAGGGCAAAGTAGCGACGGCGGACGGAAGGCACTCAAGGGGCGGCGACGAAAAGTTTTTCGGGCTTCATCCGGAAAAAGTTTTGGGCGACGTGCATTTCACCCCTTGATGACGGCCGGACGACGGTGCTACGAAAACGCCCTCCGCGCAGAACCCACGGGAGGTGGTTCGCCGGAGGGCGGGAGGATGCACACGCGCCGGAACGGGAATCGACGAAGGAGAATCGCGGTCCGGACAGAAGAGCAGATGCGGTTTTATCGCAGTTGCGGTGAAGGCGGCCTGACCGGAACGGTCGGAGCAAGCCGTGGTGTAGGTGTTGCGTCAGGGATTAAACCCGAAGGGCAGAGACAGCCTGGCTGGCTCTGTGCGAAGCATGACAGCCCGCCCGGACGCCCGACAAAGCACTCTCTTCACGCCTGCCGATGATGACCATAAAACGTCTACGCAACAATCACCCAATACAGGCAACAGGCAACAGGCAACAGGCAACAGGCAACAGGCAACAGGCAACAGGCAACAGGCAACAGGCAACAGGCAGGGACAACTTACAGAAACAAATTGCAGACTGCATACGGAAAAAGGGGCTGCCAGCGAACTGACAACCCCTTCATAAAGGCGCTTGCGGTAATGACCAGACAACAAAAGAGTTCCCTGAAAAGGCGGGGATATTCCCCGCCTCCAGTTTGCTACTTACCGGATTCGTAGGCTAGCACAGCAGCGACCTCCCGGTTTCCGTCCTTCAGCCGGATTTCGCAGAGCGATTTCCGGGTCAGGAAAGTGAATATCAACAGTGTTAAACACACGATTAATACGCACCAGATAACGGTACTTCGCGGCAGTTTCATCGCTTACTTCTCCTTGCCTTTCGGCAGGTAAGCGGCTAATCTCTGATGTGTCTAGTATCAAGATTGAGCCTCGGGTTAATTGAAAAATTACTCGGGGCTTTTCTCTTTTTGCCACACAACACGGTAACAAACCAACCAAACGTTATGAGGCAAAAAGCCTCAAGCGCCGTTGCGGATAATAGCGGATATTGAGCATCAGCAACAGGTTGCATTATTGCCACCTGCTGAAAATCGGATAACAGAAAGGCAGCGCGTATGCGCTGCCTTTTGCCTTTTCTAAACCATCGTACTGCAACCCACGTGATTCACCTCACAGAATTCCCGAGTTGTTCCCTTCTCTGAAGAGATATGTGAGCAGGTTCAAAAACAGCGGCCTCCATAAAAAATCATAATTCACAAATTTTTTATAAAACGGTGTTTTATTTTTAAGGGGTGGTACTGTGACAATTGTAAGGACGATACAGCTTAAGCATCAGCTTGCTTACGGTGGGGGAAATCTGCTGGGTAGCGGCGCACTGGCGATTGCAGGTATCTGGCTACTGTATTTCTACACAACTTTCTGCGGACTGACACTCCTGCAGGCCTCTGCAATTTTTTCTATCGCCAGCATTGTCGATGCGATCAGCAATCCTTTAATGGGGTATATTTCAGATAATTTTGGCAAGACAAGACTTGGTAAACGCTTCGGTCGCCGTCGCTTCTTTATTTTGCTGGGTATACCGCTGATGATGGTTTACCCGCTTCTCTGGGTGGAAGGTTTTGGATTCTGGTATTACCTGTCAACCTATATTCTTTTTGAACTGATATATACGTCTGTCATGGTGCCGTATGAAACTTTGGCGACTGAAATGACCGATGATTTTGCAGTTCGCTCAAAATTAACAGGCTATAAGGCTATCTTCGGTAAAGGTGCTAACTTCCTTGCGGCGTTCATTCCAGGACAGTTCATCCTGATTTACGGAAAAGATTCAGCCACTCCGTTCTTTTTTACGGCACTGACGTATGGACTGATTTTAATCCTTGCGGTAGGCGTGCTGTACTGGTTCACGTGGGAGAGAGAAACAGAGGATACTCACACCAATGCCTGCACAAAAACTTCTCTACCCCAGAAAATGGCCGAATTGACAGTCGATATGTGGTCCACCTTTCATCTTAAGGTGTTCAGAAAGCATCTCGGAATGTATCTGTTTGGTTTCGGTGCGGAATGGCTTTTTGCATCCATATTTACATACTTCATTATATTTGTTCTTCAATATGACCCCACTATGGTCTCCGGGCTGAGCAGCCTAAACTCTGTTCTGCAACTGTTTTCAACCGCTATTTTTATCGCTATCTGCGTGAAACAGGGGTTCAGTAAACCCTACATTATTGCTCTTTCAATCGTCATATTCTCCGTATGCTGCTATTTCGCGCTTCACCTGATGCAGGTTCCGCAACAGTACGCCACAGCTGCAATTTTGGCTATCACGGTGATTTTTGGTATCGGGACCGGCGGCGTTTATTACATTCCCTGGACGGTATACACATTTCTTGCAGATATCGATGAGGCCTTCACTGGTCGTAGACGTGAAGGTATTTACGCAGGAACAATGACGTTCTCAGGCAAACTCGTGCGTTCTGGAATTGTCTTCACGATGGGCGTTATTTTAAGTTTCTTCGGTTTTCAATCCGGGGCGCATACTCAACCAGAAAGCGCCGTAACAGCCATTGCACTGGTCTTCGTTATTGGGGTTCTTGCGCTTGCCTTTGGCGGAATTTATTTCAGCAGACAAATGATGTTGAACCGGAAAACGCATCTGATTGTTCTTGCAGAAGTTGCCCGTATCAAAGCTGGCGGGAAAATTGATGATATCGCATCTGATGTACGGGAAGTAATGGAAGAGTTGACTGGCTATCCGTACGAACAGTGCTGGGGCAACAGTGCTGTATGCAAGAGGCTTTTTGACTCTGCAAAACCGGAAAAAACGGTTACGCCATCAGTCGCATCCTGATAAGTCTGGGCAACACAAAGTGTTGCCTTTTTTTAGCTCGTTAGAGGAGTTATCAATATCCTGGGAGCACCGTATTGACAGCACGGTATTTCAGGAAGCTGCAGAGGTTCCTGCGTCGCTGCGGTACAATTTTGCCTTTAGGTTCAGGGGTAGATTTCGCGTGCGTCATGGTAATTATTCTGATTAACCAGCTTGTTTGGTACCATCCAGCGCTCAAGTTGCACCACCGCGGCATGAGCCTCTCGCGCCAGCTTCGCAGCTTCATACGTGACGTACCAGAACGGTTCACCAGCGCACACCCCACGGTCAAGCGAGGCCAGTGACGGGAACCGGTCACTCCAGCGCCAGAACATGGATTCCAGTTCGTATTCATGCAGACCTGTACCGGACCATCTCGAACTCCAGCTGCTCACCGTCTGAGGGGTATGGAAGGCCAGTTCGATCTCAGCCTGCCCCGCCATCGCCTGGTAAGTGCGTTCACGCTGGCACAGCTCTTTACGGCGCTGGCGGGAGTATTTTTCGTCCAGCAACTCATTCTGGCGGCGCACACGCTCATTCTGCTGAAAGCGTACTTCCGGAAACAGATGCTGACCGGCGCCCGCAGGCAGGGGAAGATAACAGCAGACGCCCCGGCTCTCGATCAGCGTATCGATGGCATTCAGCCAGCTGTCCTTACTGCCGCGCAGTTCCTGCGCAGTAAGCACCGGCGCGAAGTAATTTAGCTCCCTGACCGTAATACGCTTGCAGCCCCTGAAATAGCGGAAAAATGCCCTGGCGTACGGGTATGCAGCCAGATGCGCGCCGCGTGCGAGTTTCTTCTCGACCTCGCCAATCGCCTGCATCGCGGCGCGTCGCTCAGGACGTTGCGGCACCAGGGAGAGAGATATCGGGATCATAAGACCACCTCCTCAAGGAGAAACGCTGCCGTTCCGCGCACGGTATACTCCATCTGGCAGATACTGCCCGCCACCGTCAGCAGCATGTTGAATCGTTCGGGGGCGAACTTCTCCACCCGCATAACTTCACGGACAAAACTGCCATCTGCAGACACCAGTACAGCCAGCCACTCCGCGCAGACCTCACCAGGACTGCAGACGCACAGATGGAACTGCTCATCGGGGGCGGTAAAACGGATTTGCACGGGGAACAGCCCCCCGAACTCGCAGCGGTACTCGGCATTGACCTGCCAGCCTGTCGGGACATTGAGGAAGTGCATCACCGCCGTGGACAGCACTTGGCGCTCGTCATCGCCCCGTTCCCGCCACGCTTCGAACTCACAGGGGAACATATCGGTCAGTTCGGTGCGGATGCTGCTTTTTACGATAGGGTTCATGGGTATCTCCTTATTGCCGCCCCGCAGGGCGGCTCTCCGTTATCAGGCGGCGTGTGCCGTGGTGGCGTTGTCAGTGGTGCATTCGTCGGCAGGAGCTTCCGCTACAGGCGCAGGACCTTTCAGCCATGCCGGAACCCAGCGGTTCTCTTTCATGAAATGCTCCGCATGTCCGGCTGCATCGGCCTTCTTCATCTTTTCCGCATCCCCTGCCGCGCCCGTCAGGCCAGCCTCTTTCAGTGCGGCCACAATCTGCGGATGCTTCAGACTGCCGAAGTAGTTCTCTTTCGTCGGATGCCACCAGTCGCGCAGGTGGAAGCCCAGCGCCGTTTCCAGCGTATCGAGCGGACTTCGGGAGGTATGCCCCATGTCACGGGTCTGCACACCATCCACGGAACAGGCGGTACAGAATGCCATCAGCGACATCAGGAGATTGCCGTCGAGGCCAAAGAAGGTAGTGAAATCCTTCTCCCATCCGGCGGGTAACAGCGCCTGTAAACGGGCTTTCTCTTTCATCAGGACATCGAATGCTGCACCTTCTTTTCCGGACGGGGCATTTTCAGTCAGGGTACTGTGAGACACCGTCAGGCTGATACGAAACGGGTGGGTCGTTGTCAGACAACCGGAGAACACGCAGGTACAGAGTCGCCAGACCATCAGCGCCACCGCTTTTTCAGGCTGCAGCATCAGGTCAGCCTGAACCGCCAGCGTACGTTCGGAGGTCATTTTGGTTAGCAGCGGTACGCTGATCCCTTCTGCGGCATCTGGCGTACAGGAGGAATACACTGACGGCTCATTGGCTTGCTTCTCGTCCTCCGGCATATCTGCCACAAGGCGAATCCCACGCTGAACGAGCGCCCTGCCCTCATACAGGCTCACCACCACGCCGGCATTCGCCTTCATCTCGTCCGTCCATGAGTTGATTTCGCCCGTCAGCTCCAGCGCCGCAATTTCGTCTTCAATGGCATCCGATTCCTCACATGCGGCATAGTATTCATCGTACTGCTCGTGAAGCTCGTTAAGACGCTCCTGCTCATGTAGGGTGTAGACAGGATCAGGCACATCGGGCATGACGTATTCGCGCGCGTCTTCACCGTGGTGCCAGATACGGGCAGCCCGACCCTGCGCCCATTTCCAGCCCTCATTCTGCTGAACCTCCTGCGCGATACTCTCCAGCTTCTCCTGCACCAGACGGTCAACCAGCACACGGTCTGCCGTACCTTCGCCCTCTTCCTGGCTGAACAGGTCTTCACGGACATAGCCCCCTGCCGCCTCGTAGACTTCGCGTCCGATAAAGACAAACTGCGGGGCGGTGATACGCACTTCGGTGTCCGTGACGGCGTTTTTCAGCAGATGGGCGGGCGCGCTGCTGTAGCTGGCTTTCACACCTTCGTAAATTTCTACCTGACGGGTCTGGTCGTCTTCGAGACACAGCGCCTGACACTGCTCAACGCTCAGCTTATCGGTCGCCAGCAGTTCCATCAGAGACGGAGCCAGATTTGCGAGCTTCAGCATCCGCTGCACGTGGCGCGAGCCGTAGCCCAGCCCGTCACCTATTTGCGCGGGAGTTTTACCTTCGGCTGCCAGTCGCCCGAAGTGGGCAATCTGCTCGGCGGGGTGCATCGCGGCGCGCTGGTCGTTCTCGATAAAGGAGGCCAGCTTTGCCAGTTCGGCGGACACGCGCTTGACCGTCACCGGATGGTCGGCGCGGAGGCGGCCTTCTTTCGCAAGCCACAGCATGGCGCTCAGACGGCGACCACCTGCCGCCACGCCGGATTTACCGTCGTCCATGTCATGCACAATCAGGTTCTGCAGCAGCCCTGCTGAGGCGATGGTTTCAGCCAGTGTGCGGACGCTGTCCACGGAATACGGGATGGTGCGAACGTTAAACGGGGATTTAACGAGATCGGACAGCGGAACGATTTCGGTCTGCGCCGCATCGATAGCCGCCTGAAATGCCGCCATTTCGGTTTTGGTGGGTTTCTTTACGCTGGTTTTTTTAGGTGCTTTTGCTTTAACATCGGTTACTGACATAGTTAATACCTCTCTGATATTGATGGTTGTCCGGCCCTGCGGAGTTCGCGCTCCGGCAGGGCAACTGCTTACTGCGCGTTACGGATACCGTATCGTTCGATGTAACGATTGAGCCACTGCCCTGCGCTCGCTTCAAAATTCCACGCTCGCCAGACCATCTCACCGTCACGACGAACCACCAGGCGAAAGTGCGACCCCTGATCGTCTTCGATGGCCACGTTTTCATACTGTGCCGCCACCGCATCGGCCTGTTCACGGGTGAAAGTGTCATCAGGCAGCGTCGCCACCTCCTTCTCAATTGTCCTGCTCACTACGAACCTCCTTTCTGAACGGGGTCTGGTCTTTAAAACCACATCATCCGTTGAGTTTCCGGAGCCGCGGTTTTGACGTTTTGCGGGAACCTGCTGGTATTTCCCGGATGAATGCACTTCACCCGTTTGAGACCCTTCGCCGCAGGAGCGTAAACATCGCTGGCAGACGCAGCTGTCCGGGGTGAGCGGGAAATTTATTCCGGTCTAATGGAGTGAAGCGTAATGGCCGGGGGAAATTTATTGCGAAAGGCCGTGCCGTCCCTGGATTGCCAGGAGGACTGTGGTGTTATCAGCTCCCGGCAGGAGGGCCGTAAACGGAGAAAAGGCACACGGCGAGAGATGGGCAGGGACCCGCCGCAATGACGGAAAGCCGCGCGCGGCGAAACGGCGTTGCCCTCTACATGGCATCGATGCAGTTGGTGTTATCGATGACATGCGAGAAGCGCAGGAAACGGCGCGACAGAGTGGCGCAGCCGGAACGGCTGCTGCAAGCGATGATGTGTTGCGTCATGGGATGGACATCCGCTGCCCCGAAGGGGCCGGGCAGAGACAGTGTGATGGCTCTGTGCGAAGCATGACAGCCCGCCCGGACGCCAAAACCAGCCAGCCAGCCAGTATTTAGTTAGGATCGTTTTATACTGGAACTATTTTTTGTTGGCTTCAGCCATTTCAATATACCGGGGGTCACTACTGCCCGGCAGCTGCATGCTGAGCTGGCGATAATGACGCACCCGCTCCATAAAATACTCCCTGAGATGCTCTGGCTGTTCTCTGGCCACGACTTCAGGCACGACCGGCATATTCATACGCTCTTTATAAGCAACAGCAGAAGCAACCAGGTCTACAGCGACTTTGTCCTGGTCTTCTTTTGAAAGTTTCGCAATATTATCGTCACTCACGCGCGCCTTCTTACCCAATCAAATCCTGACATTAAGCTTACTCGCATCCGCATAGACAGGCTACAGACAACACAGGCGGGCGGGGATTGCACCGCAGGTGCAATGCAGTCCGCCGGCAGGCAGAATGCCTGCCAGGGTTTTCGCGCGGGCAGACAGGCGGCTTAACCGCCTGCCGGAGTATCACAACGGCTTACCGCCCTGCAGGATGAAGTGCCCGCCGATGTAAACAGAACACTGGCAGGTCATGTAATAGCAGATTTCATCGACCACCTGCGCTGTCGTCAGTTCCCGCTGACCGGAATCACGGCGGCGCGCGTTAATAAGTTTTTTGTACTGACGCAGGATGTCACGGGTCTGTGGATCGAGTTTCATGTTGCTCTCCTTAGCGGCAGGGGTTTCCCTGCCCGTCAAAATCAGTTGTTAAACACGTAGCCATCGACGAACACCAGACCGCCGGTGAACAGGTCGCGCGCATAGGCTTCGTAGTCAAAATAACAGCGCAGCCATTCAGGGACGGAAGACAGTAAATCGTGTTCGAGCACATACTCGTATGCGTAGTCCTCCTCGCTCTGCGCTTCCCCCAGGCAGGCATCATCAAAGGAGGCGTAATCGCTCAGGCCCGTATATTCAGCCCAGGCGATAAATGCCGCGTCCCTGCCCTCCTCCTTTGCCTGCCTGTAAGCCGCAATAAAATCCCAGTCCACGGAGGATTCAGAGGCGAACTGAGAAGGAATGCCCTCCCAGTCCTGGAACATCAGCTCCGGATCGTGCTCGTTTGCATGCAGCGCGTGGCAGGCCTCGATAAAATCCTCTTTTGAGTCGAAGTCGGTCAGATCAAACCATTTGCCGAAGATGCTGCCGCAGTTGTATTTGTGGTATGTGCCAACGTATACAGCGGGGGTGGTAGTGCTCACAGAAAATCCTCCATAGTCGATGTCGTCTGAGTTACGGCTTACGCCGTGCCGACACGACAGCCCGACGAAAAGCGGAGAATGCAACGGGCGCCACTGGAGGCCGCAGCGCAGAAAAACAGACGAGACGGACTGGACGGTTATCGAGCGAATACTGAGCGAGAGAACGACGGGAAGAACGGCGAGAGACATAAAAAAATCACTGCGACCGGGCGAGGATGGCGGCGAAGCGACCCCTTGCAGTCGCAGCGGTCGGGCTAGAGTAGAGGCACGGCGTTAGCCGCAGGCTGCACGAACGTAATTCATCGCGTGGCCGTAACACCGTGAAGGTCGCGCCGGTATAGCGGAGCGTGCGACACCCTTTTTGCATACCAGACAGACGGGGCTAAACGCCCCGCCACGCCTACACTGAAGGCCTGATACCGGACATAGCCACCATCATGGCATCAATCTCGCTTCTGGCCTCTGTGACAACCTCACGCAGCCATTCGCGCTCAAACCAGCGGCGAACGGGCAATCCAGGCTGATTCCACGCGTACGGGACATGAAGCCTCCCCAGCACCATTCCACGACTCTCCAGGCTGACTTCCAGCGACCGGTAGGTGGTGTTCTCATCGAGGATCGCAGCCAGCAGACGATCAAGGGCTTCGTTGTCCCAGCAGTCACCGTCATCAAAGGGTTCAACCTCCGTGACGGTAAGTCTGAAGTTCCTCGTCTGGCGCGAGAAAATCGGTTCACTTCCGGATGGACTGAAGGCTTCCAGCACGCGATATCCGGCGGCGGCCACGCAGCTGCACACGTTATTGATTTCAGCACGCAGGGCTTTCAGCAGGCTGACGACGTGACGTTCATACATCCCTTCAGGGCAGTCATGGTATTCCATCGAGATCGTACCATTGTGAGCATGGTGATTACCCAGGGAATTGCGGTACAGCGTGACACTCATATCACTGCCTGCAATCAGTTCACGTAACGTCTGCATTGCGCCATCATCCATCAGGCCACGCAGGGCGATTTCGGGCAACAGCAGGACAAGTTCGTTTGCGGACAGACGTCCGTAGAACGCCACGCCGTCCCCCTGCGAGTAACTCAGGTTAGTCTGAATATCCATCTCAGCTGGCCAGCCGCGCGCGACGAGTGTGTTGCGGGTATGACGATGAATAAAGCGATATGCGTTGCTCATGGGTGTTCTCCCTGTTCTGATGCGGCACCAGTTGCGCCGTGCCGACACAACAGCCTGGCGGTCAGCGTCAGAGACAAGGGCGAAACCGGAAGCCGCAGCGCAGCCGTAAAGCGGGCTGAATGCGCCGTTTTACGGTGAGAACGGGTGAGGATTGATAGCGACAGCGATCCCTTTTCTCTGGCGCAGCCAGGCTAACGTGAAGGCACGGCGTTGATACCTTGCCGCGCTACCGGTGCGGCAACAAAGGCGGAGTTTACGACGTCCATAGATCGGTGTGTCGAAGTGGGGCCTTGAAAACCAAAGTGGGCTGAAGCGTGAAGATAAATAATTGTATAGCGTCAGGTGGCTCAAAGAGGGAGATATGACTGTTTTCACTGACCTGAGGTAGCTAATGGCCCACAAAACATATTCGCTAAGCTATACAGAATCACTGAAAGTCGCAAAAGTGCCCACTTCGACACACCACCAGTGAGGTTATGGACGAAACATGTAAACAAATGGATTGTGAGCTGCTGGAATTTGGCGGGAGGACGGCCATGTACATTTGATGGTCGCCGTTCACCCGAAAGTGGCGGTGAGTAACCTGGTGAATCAATAAACGTTAGGGGCCTTAGTGGGGTCTTATCCTGTTCAAGGATAAATGAGGCCCCAAAAACAACCTTAAATGCGCGTCAGGTCGAGACTGCAAAGTCCAGAGATAAAGACTATAAGCTCGCTGATAGCGGAGGGATCTATCTCAGGGTCTGCTCTTCAGCCGGTATGGCCTGATTAAATGACTGCATGATGGAAAATACTACAGATTTCAGCTCACGGACCATCATGCATTTCCCTTTCTACTCATCCAGCCCATTCAGGCGGTCACCCTGTTGCTGCAAGTTGATCATTCCCTGATGCCAGTCCTTCAGATTTTCTGTGTCAACACAAAGCAGAATTGGCACCTTCACTGCGAGACAGAGATGTCTGCTTTGTTTCAGAGAATGCGTTGGACCGCCTCGCTATAAACTTCCGAGCGTTCTCTTTTCCCAACTGAAATCTCGAAGACTACAACCTTTTCGTCTATGACCTGATATACAAGATGATAGCCTGAAGATCGGAGCTTAATCTTGTAGCAGTCAGGCATATCACGAAGCTTGTTCGCTTCAATTCGGGGTGACTCAAGCACTTCAGCCAGCTTCTTTTTCAACTGTTCACGTACCGTCGAGCCCAGCTTTCGCCATTCCTTTAGTGCCCGCTAGTCAAAATCCAGCAAATACGTCATCAGAGATCATCTAGCGTCATACGTACTGGCTTAGGATTACTAAGCCGTTCCACGAGTTCAGCATCTTCGTCACTCAGGAGTGTCTGTTTGAACGGCAAGCGTTCATTGTCAGCGATATATTCAAGCATGAGACGCAGCGCTTCAGAGGGAGTAACACCCATTTTTTCATGCGCAGCGTAAGAACGCGCTTTAAGTTCATCGTCAATACGCAGGTTAATGCTACCCATGTCTTACACTCCTTGTGATTACAAGTGTCGCACTACAACATACTTAGGGCAGTCACGAAGGAAATCAGAAAACGAGTCGTAAGAAGGGTGATCACCGTCCGCTTCGTGCCAGGAGCAGACATTGCTAGCTCTACACTGCATTAATTATTGGGGAACATGTCAGTTCGTTATCTCAGGCTCATTTCATTGAGTTCTGAACTTTGAAGCCGGGATTTTTTTCAAAAATCTCAGCAACAAAATCCATGAACACAATCGCCCGTTTTGGCAAAAGTCGATTAGCAACATAAACGGCCTGAATGGGAACTGGCGATGCAGTGTAATCAGTCAGTAATAATTGTAAATTGCCACTTTTCAGTCCCTCCTCGAACAGCCATTCCGGGCCCTGTGCGATCCCAATCCCTGCATTGACAAATTTCTGTACTGCTTCGGGTGAATTGACCCTGAGCCGACCAGAAACAGGAACATTGATATCCTGAAATCTCCAGGTAGCTCCTGTTGTCAGCAAGGTATAGATCAAACAATCATGTTTTTTTAAATCCTCTGGGGTATCAGGGGTTCCGTGTTTAGCTAAGTACTTGTTACTGGCAACACAGACTCGCTCAAACATGCCAAGTCTGCGGGCACGCATAGCACTGTCCTCCAGGTGTCCAATGCGGATTGCCAGCTCAGCCCCTTCATCCACGAGATTGATATAGCGGTCATTAATCTGTAGATCGAGTATCAGCTCAGGGTAGCGTTCTAAAAAATCGGGGATGTGCGGGACTAAGAATGTGTGAGCCAATGCTGTGGGGCAGGCAACGCGTAATAGCCCTGTGGGTGTAACATTTTCTCTGAAAGAAGACTCTGACTCTTCGACAGCTTCCAGAATACGTCTTGCTTCCAAATAATAACGTTCTCCTTCAGGAGTCAGGGAAAGCTTGCGGGTTGTTCTGTGAAGTAATCTGGTCTGCAAATGCTCTTCGAGGGTTGCAACATGACGACTCACGTTCGGTTGCCCTAAGCCTAAAACCCTACCGGCTGCGGAAAAGCTGCCTGTTTCAGCGGTACGGACAAAGCATGTCATCAAAAGTAATCTATCCATCCTGAAACCCATTTATGCTTTTAATGCATGAAACATATTTAGAAATGCAATCTTATCACTATCTGAGCATGAGCATACAGTGGCTATCAAATCGGTCATTCGCCGATCAGTAGTTAAAACTAACAGGAGATAGTTATATGGCTAGATTACAAGGTAAACGCGCACTGATCACGGGTGGAACAAGTGGTATTGGTCTTGAAACAGCGAAGCTGTTTGTTGCAGAAGGTGCACGCGTAATTGTTACGGGTGTTAACCCTGATTCTGTCGCAAAGGCAAAAGTAGAACTGGGTAATGACGTGTTAGTCGTGAGTGCTGATTCCGCTGATGTGAACGCGCAGAAAGCGCTGGCTCAGACAGTTCAGGAACACTTTGGACAACTGGATATCGCTTTCCTGAATGCGGGTATATCAATGTATATGCCAATTGAGGTATGGACAGAGGAGCAGTTCGACCGCATTTATGATATCAACGTTAAAGGTCCTTACTTCCTGATGCAGGCGCTGCTGCCAGTGTTCGCGAGCTCTGCATCAGTGGTATTTAATACCTCTATTAATGCTCACACGGGACCCGTGAACTCTTCAGTTTATGGCTCCACCAAAGCAGCATTACTGAACATGTCGAAAACGCTTTCCAACGAGTTACTTTCTCGTGGGATCCGTATCAACGCAGTGAGCCCTGGCCCTGTTGATACTCCGCTTTACGATAAGGCGGGGATCCCAGTGGAATATCATGATCAAGTGATGAAAGATATCGTTGCAACCATCCCTGCCGGTCGTTTTGGTAAGCCTCAGGAAGTTGCACAAGCGGTTCTTTACTTTGCATCTGATGCGTCTGCCTGGACTGTGGGTTCAGAAATCATCATCGACGGCGGCGTTTCAATCTAAGCCACCAAAATAAGATTTACAATTCATCAAGCCCGCCATCTTTTACAGCGGCGGGCTATCCTTTTATCTGGAGGTTGAGATGTCTACCTGTGACCTGACACTTATTAGCCACCCACTATGTCCCTTTGTGCAGCGTTCAGCGATTGTTCTTCTTGAGAAAAATGTGCCATTTGAACGCGTAAATGTAGATTTATCGGCGAAGCCTGACTGGTTTCTTGCTCTGTCACCCACTGGCAAGGTGCCGATGCTGAAAGTGCGTCAGTCAAAGGGTGAAGATGCCATTATTTTCGAGAGCATGGTGATCTGCGAGTACCTTAATGAAACGCAAGACGGTGATTCGATGTATGCTGACGATGCATTAGTAAGAGCCAGACAGCGCGCATGGATCGAATTCTCTACATCAATGCTTGGAAATGCATGGCAATTTTTGAATGCGACTGATCAGGCCATTGCAGGCAGCAAACGCGCGGTGTTCCGTGAGCAGCTTGAACGTATTGAATCTGAATTGAGCCTGGGGCCTTATTTCTCTGGTGCCGAATTCAGTATGGTTGATGCGGTCTACGCTCCTGTTTTCCGTTACTTCTCCATTATCGATGCATCAGTCTCTGAGGCGATTTTTGAGGGGCTTCCGCATGTTTGCGCATGGAAAGCTGCACTTGCGAAAAGGGAAAGCGTAAAAGCCGCTGTATCATCAGATTATGCAGAACTTTTCCAAAATCATCTTCGTCAGCATTCTGCAATTCTCGCTGCCTGAAGATATTAACTGGGAAACCGTGACCTGCTCCCCGCTGATTCACACAGAACGCTGTTAGTAATATCCGCAGATCGCTCACAGCAGACCTGATGGCTACGCAGCTTGTCCGTTGCGTGCCAGGAGCGGACGTTGCCATACGCGCAAATTAGGAATGGTGCTTTATAACTTCATCCGCACCACTACCTATTTGCATTACACTTAATAAACAAGAACAACCAATCCGCTAATTTTGGAGGGATAGTGCATGTCTGCCATGGATTTATCCAAAATGGGCACTGCCAGAGTGGCTCTGAATACCAGTGATTGTGATCATATAGTTATAGAGAAGTGGCCTGTCAGCGAAGTTGAGTGGGCCTTTTATAAATACGTGGCAACAGAGCTTAATCAGGCAGAGGTTGCAACTCCTAAGCTCTTGTCTGCTGATGCAGCCTTACGCCAATTAAGTATGGAGTATATTCCTTACTCGGTTGAACAAGCCAATGTGGCAAATGATTATGCCATAGCTATGCTGGGCCGCCTGCATCGTTATCCTGCGCATTCTGAATGGCTTTATCACACTCATACATGGACAGAAAAAGCGTTAGAAAACTCTCTCGTGCTTTTGGCGTTACCAGAAAAAAGTGCACAGCAGCTACGACGATTTCAGCAATGTAGTAATGAGTTATTTGGCTACCAAAGCCTGGTTTCAGGCGACAGCAACGCAGGCAACTGGGGAATGAGAGAAAACGGTGATTTAGTTCTTTTTGACTGGGAAAGATTTGGCAAAGGGAGTCCTGCTATCGACCTAGCTCCCCTTATAAAGGGAATGGGGAAAAAACAAATGTTTATGGCCCTTTCAGAACGCTATTGCGAGCTATCCTCCCACAAAAATATCATAGATCTGGCCAGAGAAATTGCTATAGCCAAAGCCTGGATTGTCACGGAAGTGATTACCCTACTTCAAAAGCGGCAAAAGGCTGCATTTCCCATTTATCTAAACTGGTATAGAGAGCATCTTCCAGACTGGTTAGACAACGTCAAAAAAATGTTATGAAGAATGAATTTAAAAAAATGCACTTTACCGGAATGTCCTATCCTCGCTCATAGCGGCCCCTGACCTACCCACGCATAAGATAGTTGCTTGCATTCGAAGCGGCCAGGCTAAAGTAGCGGCACGGCGCTAACACACGATGGCAGGAACCTGAAATACGGCCTATGTTCTGAACAGAAGAGCACAGAGATTTCGCATGCGAAATCTACACCGGAGAAACAACAATGTGCGGACGGTTTACGCAGTACAACACCCGCGAGGAGTACCTGGCTTTTCTCGGAGAAGAAGCAGAGCGGGACATTCCGTATGATCCGCAATCCGTCGGGCGCTACAACGTTGCACCCGGGACCCGCGTATTGCTGCTGAGTGAACGCAGCTCTCAACTGAAACTCGATCCGGTTCACTGGGGGTATGCTCCGGAGTGGTGGCACAAACCCGCACTCATTAACGCCAGAAGTGAGACAGCGGCTGGTAGCCGGATGTTCAGGCCACTCTGGGAGCACGGTCGGGCCATTGGTGATTCGATGAAAGACATGGGCCTGCACTCCGGTGATTTGATGGTCGTCGACAAGGCCGAAAAACCCATGCAGGGAGATATTGTTATCGCGGAAACAGATGGTGAGTTCACAGTAAAACGTCTGCAGATTAAGCCCCGTATTGCCCTGCTGCCGATGAACGCTGCCTACCCCACGCTTTATCCGGAAGAACTGCAGATATTCGGCGTTGTGATGGCATTCATACATAAGACCCGGAGTACAAACTGATGTTTGCGCTCGCTGACGTAAATTCATTCTATGCCAGCTGCGAGAAAGTGTTTCGTCCAGACCTGCGTAAGATGCCCGTTGTGGTGCTCAGTAACAACGATGGTTGTGTGATCGCGCGAAGTGCCGAAGCGAAACGGCTGGGCATAAAAATGGGCGTTCCCTGGTTCCAGTTAAAGACGGCACAATTCCTGGAGCCGGTCATTACGTTCTCCAGCAATTATGAGCTTTACGCCAGCATGAGTAATCGGGTCATGGCACATCTGGAAGAACTGGCCCCACGCGTGGAGCAATACAGCATTGATGAGATGTTCCTGGATATCTGCGGCATAGACAGCTACACCGACTTTGAAGACTTTGGCTGGCAGTTGCGCGAGCACGTGCACTCCGGAACGGGGCTGACCATTTGTGTCGGAATGGGGCCGACTAAAACGCTGGCTAAAAGCGCTCAATGGGCGTCAAAAGAGTGGCCACAGTTCGGCGGAGTGCTTGCCCTGACTCCACAAAATCCAAAACGAACGGAGAAATTGCTCTCACTACAGCCGGTGGAAGAAATCTGGGGAATTGGCCGCAGGATATCCAGAAAACTGGGCACAATGGGTATCATTACAGCACTGCAGCTGGCGCGCGCTAACCCTGTATTTATCAGGAAAAATTTCAACGTTGTGCTGGAGAGGACCGTCCGGGAACTCAACGGAGAAAGCTGTATTTCTCTGGAGGAAGCGCCCCCGCCGAAACAGCAGATTGTCTGCAGCAGATCCTTTGGGGAGCGAGTCACGACTTATGAAGCTATGCGGCAGGCGGTCTGTCAGTACGCTGAGCGTGCAGCTGAAAAGCTGCGGGGTGAAAGGCAGTTCTGCAGGCATATTGCCGTGTTTGTGAAAACGTCACCGTTCGCTGTGAATGAACCGTATTACGGGAATGTGGCCAGTGAGAAGCTACAGACACCCACTCAGGATACTCGTGACATTATTGCCGCAGCCGTCAGGGCACTTGACCGGATCTGGGTGAATGGACACCGCTATGCAAAGGCAGGCTGTATGTTAAATGACTTCACGCCTACGGGTGTTTCACAGCTTAACCTGTTCGATAATACTCAGCCCCGAAGAAACAGCAATCAACTAATGAAAGTCGTGGACGGTATTAATCATTCTGGGATGGGTAAAGTATGGTTTGCAGGCAGAGGTATAGCCCCGGACTGGCAGATGAAACGAGCGATGCTTAGCCCTGCATATACAACCCGATGGGCTGATTTGCCAATCGCAAGGCTGTAGATTCAAAACTAGTGAGTTGAGTCGACCTCGGTTTTTTTTCTGATCGAAGATGCTTACATGATCAGATTCATTTCTCATCCCCTCATATCGCACCAGGCTTTATATTGAGATGGTTAATTACCTCATTTATACATACACGCTTTCTTCGCATTCGAGCCTGTTAGCAGCCTTAAATCTGATGAAGTTATCCACAGAAAACGGGCGACTATATTAAGCAGTAATTTGCGAAGGTAGACGCGAATCCATTTGATTCTGAGCAAGGCCTGACTTTGGGGCTTGCCTGTAAATTTCAAGATGCTTTTGACATCATACGTTTTCTTCATAAGTAATAGCACGTTGTTCACTAGGCTCATTCATATGAATACGAAAACCCATCTAATCACGGCTCAGAAGTGTCTGGATTTCCCTTGCTATTGAGTCCAGGGTAAGCGGACAATTTCTTGCGGATGGCTTTGCTCTCTCTGTACGGACAGGGAAATTATAGTGTAATCAGCACCCGGCAGACGGTACGTAAACATAGAAAAGGTACACGTAGAAAAATGGGCAGATACGCCTCAATGTCTGTTCTGCTGTTGCAATTGTGGCATTGATGGAAGCTCGGACGCCTGATCTTATCCACCAATCACCGGGGTATTTGGGACCACGGTCCCAGTTGAATGGTTGGGACCACGGCCCCAGTTGAGTGGTGGGACCACGGTCTCAGTTGAGTGATTGGGACCACGGTCCCAGTTGAGTGGTTGGGACCACGGTCCCAGTTGAGTGGTTGGGACCACGGTCCCAGTTGAGTGGTTGGGACCACGGTCCCAGTTGAGTGGTT
>Ga0213823_1000228_pt1 | contig 57048 bp, 42 predicted proteins | sample MC6MC0907MG_FD_179887 | JGI IMG/M metagenome (GOLD analysis project Ga0213823, IMG submission 179887) | Enriched soil aggregate microbial communities from Iowa State University, Ames, United States - MC6-MC0907-MG | ecosystem: Environmental > Terrestrial > Soil > Unclassified | place: USA: Iowa...
CGCTCCCACAGGGTCAGCAACTCGCTTACGAACTTTGTTCTCTGCTCGACAACGCGGTCCAAAGGGCTGGCTGATTTCCCAGAGGATGGAATGCCCTCAGAAATTTGAACAAGACAGTTGCTCCCACCCGAACTGTGTAGCCTCAAAGGCTAGCGCCGCACCTGTGGGAGCTGGCTTGCCAGCGATGGGGCCGGCACAACCACCACAAGACAGTTGCTCCCACAATGACAACGCAAACAGGCCCCGTAGGCGCCGGCTTGCCGGCGATTGGGCCAGGCCAGGCAGCACAAATGCGTTAGCATGAACGCCTACCTGGAGCCCCCATGCCTGACGCCACGCAGCACCTCACCCTCGCCAACGGCCTGCAGCTGACTCTGCGCCATGCCCCGCGCCTCAAGCGTGCGGCGGCCGCGTTGCGGGTGCAGGCAGGCAGCCACGATGCCCCGGCAAAATGGCCGGGCATGGCGCATTTTCTCGAACACCTGTTCTTCCTGGGCACAGCACGCTTCCCGTTGGAGGACGGCCTGATGCGGTATGTGCAGGCCCTCGGTGGCCAGGTCAACGCCAGCACCCGTGAGCGCACCACCGACTTTTTCTTCGAGGTCCCCCCCGCGGCTTTAGCCGGCGGGCTGGAGCGCCTGTGCCAGATGCTGGCCGAACCCGACCTTGGCATCGAGCGCCAGCGCCGGGAGCGTGAGGTCATTCATGCCGAGTTCATCGCCTGGTCACGTAACCCGCAGGCTCAGCAGCAATTCGCCCTGCTGCAGTCGGTTTCGCCCCAGCATCCGCTGAGCAGTTTTCAGGCGGGCAATCGTTATACCCTCGCCCTGCAAGATCCTGCGTTTCAACGCGCCCTTGGCCTGTTTCACCAACGCTTCTACCAAGGTGGGCAGATCACACTGAGCCTGTGCGGCCCACAACCGCTGGAAGCACTGGAACGCCTGGGTCGGGAATCTGGCAGCCTGTTCCCGGCCGGTAGCCGTGCCACGCAGGCATCGCCGCCGCCACTGCGCAGGGCCGGGCAGCCACTGGCATTCGCCCACGAAAGCCTGCCAGAAGGTGCCGAGCGCGCACTGGGGTTGCTGATCGACCTGCTCGACGACAGCCGACCAGGCGGCTGGCTGAGTGCGCTTCGCCAGCGCGGTTGGCTGCAAGGCTTCAAAGCCGAAACGTTGTATGCGTTCGCCGGGCAGCTGCTCTGGCACATCGACCTGCAGCTCGGGGCTGATGCCTGCAAGGATGAGGCGATCGCATTGCTGCATAGCTGGTTCGGTTTTGTCCGTCAGGCCGATCCGCAGCGGCTGAACGCCGCGTTCAGTCAATTGCAGCGCAGCCGTGAGTGGGCCGCCAGCCCGCTGGAGCTGGCACGACGGGACAGCTCAGGCCAGCCCTTCGCCGCACTCGACGAACAAGGCCTGAGCGCGCTGAAGGCACTGCTTGCCAGCCTTCCCAGCAGCGAGCATGGCCAATGGCAGATACCCGCCGCAGACGCTCTGCTGACCGCCGCACCGCCCCCCGCGACCGCGCCGTTACCTAAAGCACTGGCCATCAGCGACATGCTCCCGGCATCACGCCAATACGCCGCCCTTTATCTGCGCTGGCACCTGCCCTCAAGCCTGCGCCATGGCGTGTTCCCAATCCTTTGCCAGGCGCTGCGCCCCTTGCAGGAGCGCGCCGAACGCGCCGGGCTGCACCTACAGTTCAGCGAAGCTGGCGAATATTGGCAGCTACAGTGCGCCGGCCAACCGTCGGCGGTGATGAACGCCGTCACCGAAGCCCTCGCGCTGCTGAACGCGCCCTCACCTGCCGATTGGCAGACCCCACCGCCGCCCGCGCCCGCCCTAATCCCGATCAGAGCCCTGCTCAAGCGACTGCCTGATGCCATGCATGCCCACAAGGCCGAACCGCTACCCGCGGGCTCGCTCGAACCGAGGCAGCTTGCGCAGGCGTGGAAACAGGCCCGCTGGCATGGCCTGGCACTGGGCTTTGAAGACACGGGCCCACTCGGCACCGTGCTGACCCACTGCCCCGGGCAAGGCGCCACGGCCACAGCGCCGCCCCAGTGGCAGGCCCGTCGATGGGTAGACGCTGCACTGGCCGGCAGCGAAAACGCAGTGTTGCTGTTCTGCCCAGTGCCCGCTGACCAGCAAGCCATCGGCCGCCTGCTCGCGCAGCTGTTGCAGGGGCCGGTGTATCAACGCCTACGGGTAGAGCTGCAACTGGGCTACGCGGTGTTCAGCGCCTTCCGTCAGATTGAAGGCTGCGCTGGCCTGCTGTTTGGCGTGCAATCGCCCCATGCCACCCCTGCTCAAATTCTCGCTCACCTGCAGCCGGTCCTAAGCAAAGGCGTGGTGCTCGACAGCGCAGCGCAGCAGGCATTGGCCGAGCAGTTCGCCGAGCCTGCCATGGCCAATGCCGAGGTGGCCGAATGGGCGTGGCAGACACACCTGGCGACACGACCCGACAGGCTGAATGACCTACAGTGGTCTATCCTCATGGCTCGGCAAGCGGACCTTGATGCGCTGCTCGGCAGCCTTCTGGCCCCACATGCCCCTTGGCTCTGCCTGGCCAACAGCGCAGCGCCAGACCCATCCTGGCACTAGCAAAAACGAGGATTGTTACGTTAACTGCAAGGGCGCTTTTCGAAGAATTAACCTTTCGGTACAAATTTTTCTTGTAAGATAGCGCAATCTCAGTCAAGGGAACCTCCGGCGCACGGCGGTACCCAATAAGTAGCTGACCAACCCAACCCCGTTCGGAAGGAGTCATCCCATGTGGACCAAACCTGCATACACTGATCTGCGTATCGGCTTCGAAGTCACCATGTACTTCGCCAACCGCTAAGCCCTGCTTACGGTTCGACGCCTCGGCCCGCCGGGGCGTTTGTGTTTTTTGGATACGGTTTCCCGGTAGAGAGTGGCCATGTACATCCAGATTCTCGGTTCTGCCGCCGGCGGCGGCTTCCCCCAGTGGAACTGCAACTGCGTCAACTGCAAGGGCTACCGCGACGGTAGCCTGCGGGCCACGGCTCGCACGCAATCGTCCATCGCGCTGTCCGACGATGGCGAGCACTGGGTCTTGTGCAATGCCTCGCCCGACATCCGCGCCCAACTGCAGGCCTTCGCGCCGATGCAGCCGGCCCGCGCCCTGCGCGATACCGGCATCAATGCCATCGTCCTGCTCGACAGCCAGATCGACCACACCACCGGCCTGCTCAGCCTGCGCGAAGGCTGCCCGCACCCGGTGTGGTGCACAGACATGGTCCACCAAGACCTGACCACCGGCTTTCCGCTGTTCAACATGCTCAGCCACTGGAACGGCGGCCTGCAATGGAACCGTATCGAGCTCGAAGGCAGCTTCGTTATCGACGCCTGCCCCAACCTCAGGTTCATGCCCTTCCCCCTACGCAGCGCCGCGCCCCCCTATTCGCCGCACCGCTTCGACCCGCACCCGGGTGACAACCTGGGCTTGCTGGTCGAAGACACCCGCACCGGTGGCAAGCTGTTCTACGCCCCGGGCCTGGGCCAGGTCGACAACAAGCTGCTGGCGATGATGCACGGCGCCGACTGCCTGCTGGTCGACGGCACCCTGTGGGAAGACGATGAGATGCAGCGCCGTGGTGTCGGCACCCGCACCGGGCGCGAGATGGGCCACCTGGCGCAAAACGGCCCCGGCGGCATGCTCGAGGTGCTCGATGGTTTCCCGCGCCAGCGCAAGGTACTTATCCACATCAACAACACCAACCCAATTCTCGATGAAGACTCGCCAGAACGGGCCGAGGTCCAGCGTCGAGGCGTTGAAGTCGCCTTCGATGGCATGAGCATCGAGCTTTAAGGAGGCCTGATGAGCGACCCGTTGCCGATGTCCCCTGCCGAATTCGAGCAGGCCCTGCGCGCCAAAGGTGCCTACTACCATATTCATCACCCGTATCACGTGGCGATGTACCAGGGCCGCGCCAGCCGCGAGCAGATCCAGGGCTGGGTAGCCAACCGCTTCTACTACCAGGTCAACATCCCGATGAAGGATGCCGCGATCCTGGCCAACTGCCCGGACCGCGAAGTACGCCGTGAGTGGATCCAGCGCCTGCTCGACCATGACGGCGCGCCTGGCGAAGACGGCGGTATTGAGGCCTGGCTGCGCCTTGGCCAGGCCGTGGGCCTGGACCCTGATCAACTGCGCTCCCAGGAGCTGGTACTGCCCGGCGTGCGCTTTGCCGTCGACGCCTACGTCAACTTCGCCCGCCGCGCCAGTTGGCAAGAGGCGGCCAGCAGCTCGCTGACCGAGCTGTTCGCCCCGCAGATCCACCAGTCGCGCCTGGACAGCTGGCCACAGCACTACCCCTGGATCGACCCCGCCGGTTACGAATACTTCCGCACGCGCCTGGGCCAGGCGCGGCGTGATGTCGAGCACGGCCTGGCAATCACCTTGCAGCACTACACCACCCGTGCGGGCCAGGAGCGTATGCTGGAGATCCTGCAGTTCAAGCTGGATATTCTTTGGAGCATGCTCGATGCCATGAGCATGGCCTACGAGCTGAACCGCCCGCCTTATCATTCGGTCACCCAGGAACGGGTCTGGCACAAGGGGATCGCCCTATGAGTTTCGATCGCAAGCAAGTGCCCAACTGGCGCCCCGGCTACCGCTTCCAGTACGAGCCGGCACAGAAAGGCCATGTGTTGCTGTACCCCGAGGGCATGATCAAGCTCAACGAAAGCGCTGCGCTGATCGGTGGCCTAATCGATGGCCAGCGCGACGTCGCGGCAATCATTGCCGAACTTGCACGGCAGTTCCCCGATGTGCCGGAAGTTGCCGACGACATCGAGCAGTTCATGGAGGTGGCCCGTGGCGAACACTGGATCGTCCTCGCCTGAGTTGCCGGCCACGCCCGAGGTCGGCTTGCCGCTGTGGCTGCTGGCCGAGCTCACCTACCGTTGCCCGCTACAATGCCCGTACTGCTCCAACCCGCTGGACTTCGCCGCCCAAGGCCAGGAACTGAGCACCGCGCAGTGGTTCAAGGTGATGGCCGAAGCGCGAGAAATGGGCGCCGCGCAGATTGGCTTCTCCGGCGGCGAACCGCTGGTGCGCCAGGACCTCGCCGAGCTGATCGGTGAGGCCCGTCGGCTGGGCTACTACACCAACCTGATCACCTCCGGCATCGGCCTGACCGAAGCCCGCATCGCCGAATTCAAAAAAGCCGGCCTGGACCATATCCAGATCAGCTTCCAGGCCAGCGACGAGCAGGTGAACAACCTGCTGGCCGGCTCGAAAAAGGCCTTCGCGCAGAAGCTGGAGATGGCCCGAGCCGTGAAAGCCCACGGCTACCCGATGGTGCTCAACTTCGTCACCCATCGGCACAACATCGACAAGATCGACCGCATCATCGAGCTGTGCATCGCCCTCGAAGCCGACTTCGTCGAGCTCGCCACCTGCCAGTTCTATGGCTGGGCGCACCTCAACCGCGTGGGCCTGCTGCCGACCCGCGCGCAGCTAGAGCGCGCCGAGCGCATCACCAACCAATACCGTGACAAGCTCGAGGCCGAGGGCAACCCCTGCAAGCTGATCTTCGTCACCCCGGACTACTACGAAGAGCGCCCCAAGGCCTGCATGAATGGCTGGGGCAGCCTGTTCCTGACCATCACCCCGGACGGCACCGCCCTGCCCTGCCACGGCGCCCGCCAACTGCCGGTGCAGTTCCCCAACGTGCGTGACCACGACCTGCGGCATATCTGGTACGACTCGTTCGGCTTCAACCGTTTCCGCGGTTACCAATGGATGCCTGAGCCCTGCCGCTCCTGCGATGAGAAGGAAAAGGACTTCGGCGGTTGCCGTTGCCAGGCCTTCATGCTCACCGGCGATGCCAGTAACGCCGACCCGGTGTGCGCAAAATCGGCTGACCACGGCATCATCCTCAAGGCCCGCGAGGAGGCAGAAACCGCCCAACTCGCGATTGAAGAGATGACCTTCCGCAATGAACGAAACTCCCGTGTCATCGCTCGCGGCTGAATTCAGCGCAGCCCAGGCCGTTGCTGCAGGCACCGACTTCGCCGAGCTCAAGGTCAGCCCGGCCGGGCTGTTCTGGAACGAATTTCGCCCGGCCGACGGCGCCTGCCGAATCTGGCACTGGCACCAGTACCAAGCCCAGTGCCTGACACCGGATGGCTACAGTGTGCGCAGCCGGGTGTACGAATACGGCGGCGGCAGTTTCTGTGTCGGCGGTGACGGGCTGGTCTTCGTCAACGAAACGGATCAACAGGTGTATACCCAAGGGCTGGACGGCGAAGTGCCGCGCCCGCTGACCCAGGCAGACGACTGCCGCTACGGCGATGTGCACTGGCATGACGGCCAGGTGCTGGCAGTCGAGGAGCACCATGGGCCAACCGTGGAGCATCGCCTGGTTGCCCTGCGCGAAGGCGCCCGCGAGGTGCTGGCTGAAGGTGCCGACTTCTACGCGTCCCCCACCTTGAGCAGCGACGGGCAGCGCCTGGCCTGGGTCGAATGGGACCGCCCGGCGCAACCCTGGACACAGACGCGCCTGTTGTTGCGCGAGCGTGAGAGCAGCGGCGCCTGGGGGCCTGCGCGCTGCGTGGCGGGCCTGGACGAATCCCTGCAACAACCGCGTTTCGATGCACAAGGCCGCTTGTATTGCCTGTCGGATCGCAATGGCTTCTGGCAGCCCTGGGGGGAGATCGCCGGGCACTGGCAAGCCCTGCCCGCCGAACCCGCCGACCATGCCGGCGCGCCCTGGCAACTGGGCACCAGCACCTGGCTCGCCCTGGGGCCGCAACGCTATGTAGCCAGTTGGTTCGAGGACGGCTTTGCGCAGTTAGGGCTGATAACCGCAAACCAGCAAGTGGAGCGTTTTGCCAGCGCCTACACCCGCTTTCGCAGCCTGGCGATGGATGCCGGGCAGCTCTATGCCATCGCCGCCTCGCCCGTCAGCCCACCCGCCGTCATTGCCATCGACCTGAGCAATCATGAGGTGCGGGTACTGGCCGGTGGTGCCGAGGTGCTGCCCGCCGAAAGCATCAGCAAGCCGCAGGCCATGCGCTACGCCAGCGGCAACGGTATCGCCCATGGTTTCTTCTACCCGGCCATGAACGCCAAAGCGCCCGCGCCCTTGGTGGTGTTTATTCATGGCGGGCCGACCTCGGCGTGCTACCCAGCGCTCGACCCACGCATCCAGTATTGGACCCAGCGCGGCTTCGCCGTCGCCGACCTTAACTACCGCGGCAGCACGGGTTATGGCCGGGCCTATCGCCAGGCGCTGCACCTGCGCTGGGGCGAGAGCGATGTCGAGGATGCCTGCGCGGCGGTTGCGCACCTAGCGGGGCTGGGGCTGATCGACCCGAGCAAGGCCTTCATTCGCGGCGGCAGCGCGGGCGGATACACCACGCTATGTGCCCTGGCGTTCCATGATGTGTTCCGGGCCGGCGCCAGCCTGTACGGCGTCAGTGACCCAGTCGCACTGGGCCGCGCCACGCACAAGTTCGAAGGGGACTACCTGGACTGGTTGATCGGCGACCCGCTGCAGGACGCCGAACGTTATCGCGCACGCACGCCCTTGTTGCATGCAGCGCAGATCAAAGTGCCGGTGATTTTCTTCCAGGGTGAGCTGGATGCGGTGGTGGTGCCAGAGCAGACGCGCCTGATGCTGGACGCCCTGAAGGCAAATGGCATTGCAGCCGAGGGGCACTTCTATGCGGGAGAGCGGCACGGGTTCCGTAATGCACAGAACCTGGCGCATGCGTTGGAAGAGGAATGGGCGTTTTATTGCCGGGTGTTGGGCCAGTAAAGCCAAGGGGGCCGCACTGCGGCCCCGCGTTTCTTAGCGCTTGGCGATGATATACACCGCATGCACGATCCCCGGAATGTACCCACACAGCGTCAGCAGAATATTCAGCCAGAACGCCCCGGCAAAGCCCACCTGCAGAAATACCCCAAGCGGCGGCAGCAAGATGGCGATGATGATGCGAATGAAGTCCATGCACGTCTCTCCTGAAGGGTTACAACAGAGACTAGCCGCGCGTCGTAGAGGTTCCACAGGGCCAGGGTACCCCCCAAAAAAAACGCCCCGGGCCAAATGAAACAGGCCAGGGGCGATGCGCAGGAACGCCAGACGGTTCGTTTAATTCAGTTACGCCGGCATTTCGCGGCGGGCTTGCTGCTGTGCATGCAGGCGGGCAAAGGCGCGGGCCAGGCGCAGGAGCATTTCGTCGATGTTGCCCTTGCTCACGGTCAACGCCGGCGAGAAACGCACCACATCCGCCTGCGGTGCATTGAGCAGCAGGCCTTCATGCAGGGCGGCCGTTACCAGGTCCTGGGCGACGCCTTCGTGCAGTTGCAGGGCCCACAGCAGCCCCTGGCCACGCACCTCGCCCTGGCCATAACGACCAGCCAGGCGGCTCAGGCCTTCGCGCAGGTGGCGGCCGCTGTCCTGCACATGCTCGAAAAAGCCAGGCTCCAGCACGGTGTCCAGCACTGCCAGGCCTGCCGCGCTCATCAGCGCGTTGCCATGGTGGCTGCCTTCCAGCTCACCCGGCTCGGCGCAGCAAGCGGTGCCGCGTGCCAGCAAGGCGGCCAGCGGTACCCCACCGCCCAAGCCCTTGCCCAGGGTGATGATGTCGGCACGTACCCCGTAAGTCTGCTCAGCGAGCAGCGCACCACACCGGCCGATACCGGTCTGGACTTCATCCAGAATCAGCAGGATGCCCAGCTCGCGGCACAGCGTTTCGACGCCTTTGAGGTACGCCTGTGTGGCGGGAATAACGCCCGCCTCGCCCTGGATCGGCTCAAGCATGATTGCCACGGTGCGCGAGTTCACTTCCGCATGCAGAGCCGCCAGGTCATTGAAAGGCACCTTGCTGAAGCCCGGCAGCCCAGGCTCGCAGCGATTGCACGGCAGCGGGTCGGAAGCCGACAGCGCGCCCAGGCTGCGGCCGTGGCAAGCCTGGCTGGCAGTGATGATGTGATAGGCGCCGTTGCGGTGCAGCTGGCCCCATTTGCGCGCCAGCTTGATCGCCCCTTCGCACGCTTCGGCGCCGCTGTTCAGCAGGTAGGCCTGGTCGCTGCCGGTGCTCTGGCATAGGCGGTTGACCAGCGCCAGCCGGCCGCGGCTGTGAAACCCCGAACCCGGGTTGATCAGCGCCTGGGCCTGATTGCCCAGCGCCTTGACCAGTACGCTGGGGCTGTGGCCGAGGCTGTTCACCGCGCCGCCCTGGGTGAAGTCGAGGAAGGCATGCCCCTCGCTGTCCCACAACCACGAGCCCTGGCCGCGCACGAAAACCTGCGGGGCACGTTCGGTACTCGGCATCAGCCGCTCACGGGACAACTGCGGCGCATCCGCCACGGTCACCGGCGCACGCTCGGGCTCGGCGACGGCGGCGGCAGCCGAGCGACGCAGGTTGAACAGGTTCATCAGGGCTCCAACCAATCACGGTAAAGGGCGGCCAATGTGCGGTCTTGATGCCGGCACTTGATATTCAGCCTTGCCTATCAAAAGTGTTTTTCATCCGGGGTAACAATCCGGCTCGATGACCGCTGTAACCCACTGGAATACGGCGATAGACTAGGCGCCAAGACGGGTTTCGACCATTTCGTTTTTCCAGCATTTTCGATAAGTGTTGCTTATGGATTTCCGCCAACTGCGTTATTTCGTCGCGGTGTACGAAGAAGGCCATGTCGGCCGCGCCGCCGAGCGCCTGTCTTTGTCCCAACCCGCGCTTTCCCAGCAGATCCGCCAACTGGAGCACAGCCTCGACCTGAGCCTGTTCGAGCGCAGCAACAAGCGCCTGCTGCCGACCTTGGCCGCCCACACGCTGTACAACCATGCCCTGCCGCTGCTCGATGGCCTGCAACGGGCCCATGAGGCCATGCGCAACTTCAAGGGCCAGTCTTTGCGTACCCTGGCCATCGGCGTGCTGCAGACCGTGCGGCCCAGCCTGGTGCCGCAGTTGCTCGAACGCTTGCGCAAGGCCCAGCCGCACCTTGTGGTGCAAATCTACGAGCTGTCGGGGCTGGAAATCGAACGGCGCCTGCTCAATGGCAGCCTGGACATCGGCATCAGTTACCTGCCCCCGCGCCAACCCGGGCTGCATGGCCTGTTGCTGTACGAAGATGAACTGCAATTGGTCATCCCCGACACCCATCCCTTGAAGGACTTCAAGAAGGTGTCGATCCGCCAGGCCGCTGAACTGCCCATGCTGATGCTGGGCGAAGAGTTTCAGATTCGGCAGATCTGGCAGGCGCAACTGGCCAGCCAGGGCCGTCGGCCGCAGGTGCAGGCAGAGATGAACAACATGGCGGGGATTCTCGACAGCCTGGCCCATACGGCGCTGGCTACCATCTTGCCGGGGCGGGCCAAGGACGCGGCCGAGGATGACCAGGGGCTGCTGTGGAAGCCATTGAGCGAGCCGCGGGTGCCGCTCAAGGTCGGGCTGGTGTTCCGCGATGCGCAGCGCCAGCAAGCCTCGGTGGAGCTGCTGCGTACGTTACTGGAAGAAGAGACAGACGCGCGCCAGCTGGGAGGCTCGCCTCTGGATGTGCTGGGCTGACAAAAAAACGCGCACAAAGAAAACCCCGCCGAAGCGGGGTTTTCCAGACTGTTTCCCTGTGACATCCGTATCGCCCCGCCATCCTGGCAGGTGGTCCTTCGTCGTCTTCCTTGATCTGTCCTTTGCGCTTCCTGCGCAACGTCCATGTGGTAAAGATTACCTGTGGATCCAATCTGAGAACAGTGGTGAAAAGTCACCACGTCGTGTAGGAAAAAGCTTACAAAGGGGATTCATTGCGAATCTTATCGACTATTCGGGGCGCAAGGCCGCTCCTACAAGTACAGCGTAACCTTCATAGCACCGCCGGCCTGTAGGAGCGGCCTTGCGTCGCGAAGGGCCGCAAAGCGGCCCCACAATCTATCAAAACTGCTCAGCGTCCAGCAGGTACAGCGACTCGCTCCCCGCCTTCACCGACGCCACCAGCGAATCCACCCGTGGCAGCAACCGTGCAAAGTAGAACCGCGCCGTACCCAGCTTGCCCGAGTAGAACGCCTCATCCCCCTCACCCGCCTGCGCCGCACGCGCCATCAGCGCCCACATGTAGCCATAGGCCACATAACCAAAGGCATGCAGGTACTCGACCGAGGCCGCGCCAATTTCATTGGGGTTGCCCTTGGCCTGCTCCAGCACCCACTCGGTCAGCCCGTCCAGCTGGTCGAGGTAAGCGCCGAGCGGCTTGGCGAACTCGTCCAGCGCGCTGTCGGCCCCCGCGATGAAGCGGCGGATCTCGTCCGAGAAGAGCTTGTAGTACGCGCCGCCACTGGCAACCACCTTGCGCCCCATCAGGTCGAGGGCCTGGATGCCGTTGGTGCCTTCGTAGATCTGTGTAATCCGCACATCACGCACCAGTTGCTCCTGGCCCCACTCACGAATGTAGCCATGCCCACCGAACACCTGCTGGCCGTGCACCGCGCACTCCAGGCCCAGGTCGGTGAGGAAGGCCTTGGCCACCGGCGTCAACAAGGCCACCAGCTCTTCACTGCGCTTGCGCGTGGTGGCGTCTTCGCTGTATTTGGCACTGTCGAGTTGCAGCGCCACGTAGCTCGAGAAGGCGCGCCCGCCTTCGATCAAGGCTTTCATGGTCAGCAACATGCGCCGCACATCAGGGTGGACGATGATCGGGTCGGCAACCTTGTCCTTGGCGTGCGGGCCGGTCGGGGCACGGCTCTGCAGCCGGTCACGGGCGTATTCCACGGCATTTTGGTAGGAACGTTCAGCCGATGCCAGGCCCTGAATGCCGACACCCAGGCGCTCGTAGTTCATCATGGTGAACATGGCCGCCAATCCCTTATTGGGCTCACCGACCAGGTAACCGACCGCTTCGTCGAAGTTCATCACACAAGTGGCGGAGGCTTGAATGCCCATCTTGTGTTCGATCGAGCCGCAAGTGGCCGGGTTGCGCGCGCCCAGGCTGCCGTCTGGGTTGACCAGGAACTTGGGCACCAGGAACAACGAAATGCCTTTCGGCCCGGCGGGCGCGTCCGGCAGCTTGGCCAGCACCAGATGGATGATGTTCTCGGTCAGGTCGTGCTCACCACCGGTGATGAAGATCTTGGTGCCACTGACCTTGTAGCTGCCGTCGGCCTGGGGTTCGGCCTTGGTGCGGATGATGCCCAAGTCGGTGCCGGCATGGGGCTCGGTCAGGCACATGGAGCCAGCCCAGACGCCGGCGTACATGTTGGGCAGGTACTGTTGCTTGAGCGCTTCACTGGCGTGGGCATTGATCGACAGGCAGGCACCGGCAGTCAGCATCGGATACAGGCCGAAGGCCAGGCTCGACGCGTTGACCATTTCCTCGACCTGGGCCGAGATAACCTTGGGCATGCCCATGCCGCCGAACAAGGGATCGCCACCAACGCCCACCCAGCCACCTTCGGCGTAGGTGTTATAGGCCTCGATGAAGCCGGCCGGCGTGCTGACCGCGCCGTTGTCCCAGTGGCAGCCCTCTTCGTCGGCGGCGCGGCTGAGCGGGGCGATAGTCCTGGCCGTCACCTTGCCGGCCTCTTCCAGCACGGCCATGGCGGTCTCGGTATCCACCACCTCGGCCAGCGCGGGCAACTGCGCCCATTGCTCGGTCACGTTGAAGACTTCATTCAAAACGAAGCGCATGTCGCGCAGGGGCGCTTTATAGTCGGCCATGACAACCTCTCACTAGTAGGGTCGGGGCGGTCTCGGGGAACCGCGACACTGGGTTGCAGGCAGTGTAACCGAACAACTTTTACGAGACATAGGGTCATCAGCTGACCGTATAGTCGTGTTTGGTCACGCCATGCGGACCGCCCCACGCTGCGATTGTTGCCCATGCACCATGACACAATTGCGCCCGGCCTCTTTGGCACTGTACAGCGCCTGGTCGGCCGACTTGAGCACCGCCTCCGGGTTGCGATGATCGGCCTGGCGCTCGGCCACACCGATGCTGATGGTCACCGACACCGTACCCGCGCCGCTGCCAGCACGGCGCTGACGCCCTGTCGAATCGTCCTGCGGTCGGCTGTTCTGGTCGCGCAGCTGCATCGCATAGTTAGCAATCACCCCGCGCACAGCTTCCACATGCGGCACGCATTCTTCAGCCGTCTTGCCCGCAAAGACCAGGGCGAATTCCTCGCCACCATAACGGTAGGCGCGGCCGCCACCGGTGACCTTGGACAACCGGCTGGCAACCAGGCGCAACACTTGGTCGCCGACATCGTGGCCGTGGGTATCGTTGAATTTCTTGAAGTGGTCGACGTCGGTCATGGCGATCACATAATTGCGCCCCAGCCGCTGCATACGCTCGTTCAAAGCACGGCGCCCCGGCAAGCCCGTCAGCTCGTCGCGGAAGGCCATCTGATAGGCCTCGTGCGCCACGGCCGCGGCAATCATCAACATCACCTGGCTGCACATGATGTTCAGGGTAAACGGCAGGATGAACGTCTGCGGCAGCATCCAGAACAGGCCGATCAGGCCAATGACCTGCGCCGCATGCAACGGCCTGGGCGCACGCAGGTACTGCACCACCAGCAGGATGAACACGCCGAGGAACAGCGGGTAGACCATCTGGATCAGGCTCATCCACTGGCCATGCAAGGCCGGCCAGCGGATCTCTGCCAGCCAGGCCAGTAGCGCATCGGGGTAGCTTTGCTCCAGTGCCACCGCAACGCTGGCAACGGCGAACAACACTGCGAAGCGGGCGACCAGGTCCTGCAGCAGGTGGGTGCGCTCCTGCCAGGCGCCATACAGCCCGAACAGGGCCGGCAGCAGCAGGCACACCAAATGGAAGATGACTGCGGCGTCCGCACGCACGTGGCCGTTGTCGCGGTAGAAGTCGGTCTGGGTGTCGAGCAGGAAGTAGGCGATGTACACCGTCACCATCAGAAACAGCTCCCGCTGGCGTCGGTAAACGGCGCAGTAGGCACCGCCCAATAGCAGGACCAAGGTGGGCAAGACATTGAACAGCGATGTGAAAAAGACACTGAGGTCTCTTACGTAAGCCGCCGCAAGGCCTGCCAGCAAGAGAAACAGCGAAGGCAGGAAGTGGGTTACGCGTACAGCATCAAGACGAAACAAGGGTAATCTCCAACCCGGCAGATCAATAGTGGCATTGTGCCCTTATTTCATCGGCAGCGCGCGTGAACAGTTGAATACAGTCTGATGCCGCTCCTGTGTAGGAGCAGCCTTGTGCTGCGAAGAGGCCGGTATGACAAACGATTTTCTGTGGCCGTTATGGCCTCTTCGCAGCACAAGGCTGCTCCTACACAGGGCTAGGCATCTGGCTGCAAAATGAAAAAACCCGCCTGCCGGTGAGGGCAGGCGGGTTTTTGTGCACGCGGTGGATCAGTAAGAGAGGCCGAAGTGCTCTTCGTCCATCGCCATCAGGTTTCCAGCACCCGACAGCATGGTCGCCACATGGGTACGGGTGCGCGGCAGGATGCGCTGGAAGTAGAAGCGCGCGGTCTGCAGCTTGGCGGTGTAGAACGCCACTTCTTCAGTACCGGCAGCCAGCTTTTCGGCAGCCAGGCGAGCGATGTCGGCCCAGAAGTAAGCCAGGCAGGCGTAACCGGAATACATCAGGTAATCGACCGAAGCGGCACCCACTTCTTCGCGATCCTTCATGGCCGCCATACCCACTTTCATGGTCAGCTCGCCCCATTCCTTGTTGATGGCCGCCAACGGCTCAACGAACTCTTTGACCGCCTCGTTGCCTTCCTGCGCCTGGCAGAACTTGTGCACGATCTTGGTAAAGCCCTTCAGTGCTTCGCCTTGGGTCATCAGCACTTTACGGCCGAGCAGGTCCAGCGCCTGGATACCGGTGGTGCCTTCGTACAGCATGGAGATACGGCTGTCGCGCACGTTCTGCTCCATGCCCCACTCGGCGATGAAGCCATGGCCGCCGTAGATCTGCACGCCGTGGTTGGCGGCCTCGAAACCGACTTCGGTCATGAAGGCCTTGGCGATCGGGGTCATGAAGGCCAGCAGGGCGTCGGCTTTTTTGCGCTCTTCCTCGTCCTGGCTGTACTTGACGATATCCACCTGCTTGGCGGTGAAGTAGACCATGGCGCGGTTGCCTTCGGCGAAGGCCTTCATGGTCAGCAGCATGCGGCGCACGTCCGGGTGGACGATGATCGGGTCAGCCGCCTTTTCAGGGGCTTTAGGGCCGGTCAGCGAACGCATCTGCAGGCGCTCACGGGCGTATTTCAGGCCACCTTGGAACGCCACTTCGGCGTGGGCCAGGCCCTGCAGCGCGGTGCCTAGGCGAGCAGTGTTCATGAAGGTGAACATGCAGTTCAGGCCTTTGTTGGCCGGGCCGATCAGGTAGCCGGTAGCGCCGTCGAAGTTCATCACGCAGGTGGCGTTACCGTGGATGCCCATTTTGTGCTCGATCGAGCCACAGGTCACCGCGTTGCGCTCACCGACAGCGCCTTCGGCGTTGGGCAGGAACTTGGGCACGATGAACAGCGAGATGCCTTTGGTGCCGGCCGGTGCATCCGGCAGGCGAGCAAGGACGATATGGACGATGTTATCGGCCATGTCGTGCTCACCGGCGGAGATGAAGATCTTGGTACCGGACACTTTGTACGACCCGTCGGCCTGTGGCTCGGCCTTAGTGCGCAGCATGCCCAGGTCGGTACCGCAGTGCGGCTCGGTCAGGCACATGGTGCCGGTCCACTCGCCGCTGACCAGCTTGGTCAGGTAGGTGTGCTGTTGCTCTTCGGTGCCGTGCTCGGAAATGGTGTTCATCGCGCCATGGGACAGGCCTGGGTACATGCCCCACGACCAGTTCGACTCACCCACCATCTCGCTCAGGGCCAGGCCCAGCGACTCTGGCAGGCCTTGGCCGCCGTGGGCCACGTCGTGGGCCAGGCTCGGCCAGCCACCTTCGACGAATTGCTCGTAGGCCGCTTTGAAACCGGTCGGCGTCTTCACGCCCGACTCGCTCCAGGTGCAGCCTTCCTGATCGCCAACGCGGTTCAGCGGGGCCAGTACCTGCTCACAGAACTTCGCGCCTTCTTCGAGGATCGCGTCGACCATGTCGGGCGTGGCGTCCTGGCAACCCGGCAGGCTCTGATAATGCGCTTCGTAGCCGAGCAGTTCGTCGCGAACGAAACGGATATCACGCAAGGGGGCTTTGTAGTCAGGCATTGCGATGAACCTCTGTGATGAGTTCGGGGGTGATCGGAACTGCCGGCAAGGCTTGGCGGCCGTCGATCAAACAGTTGTTTGAAACTTACGTTTAGCGCGAGCGGATGTCAAGGAGGGACGATAGTGCCATTTACGCCACGAAAAATGGCGTTTACGCCACCCTTCCCGTTAGTTCATCACAAACCCCTGTGGGAGCGGGCTTGCCCGCGAATAGGCCGGTTCAGACAACAGAGTCGCCTGGGCGGACGCATTCGCGGGCAAGCCCGCTCCCACAGGGTATGAGAGGAGCGTTAGAGAAGAAGCGAGGGATCAGGCGTAGGTGTCGATGATCCGGCCGAGCATTTCGTCGGATGCCTTGACGACTTTCGCGCCAAGCTCCACTTCATGTTTGCCCAGTGCCAGTTGCACGGTACTGGTGGCCAAGTCCATCTGCTGGCTGCGATCAACCGCGCGCAGACGCTCAGCCTGGAAGTCGCTCGACTGGCTGGTGGCGGTGCGTTCGGCGGTATGGTTGGCGATCTGGCTGGCGGCTTGATCGACGCGGTTCTGGCCGCTTTGGATTGCGCTGAGGCCCGCGTAATAGGCGGAGCTGCCGGTGATTTCCATGTCAGGACTCCATTGACGCTGGATGACGAACAGGCCTCATTAAAGCAGTAGATGGCAGAAAAGGCCCGTTTAAATCGTTAATGGCCCAATGCCAGTCGATAGGCAGCGGCCGTTAATCCAGCAAATCCAGCTGCAAATGCTCAGCCACCATATCGGCACTCGCCAGCTTCAACTTCGGTACCCGCCCCAGGCAAGGCGCCGGCAAGCGCTCGGCGAGGCTGGCCAGGTTTTCTTCCAGGCGCGATGTGCGCGGTTCGATGATATTCGCCACCCAGCCCGCCAGTTGCAGCCCATCGCGGGCAATCGCTTCGGCGCTGAGCAAGGCATGGCTGATACAGCCCAAGCGCACCCCAACCACCAGGATCACTGGCAGTTGCAGGGCAATGGCCAGGTCAGACAGGTTGGCCTGGCCCGACAGCGGCACACGCCAGCCACCGGCGCCTTCGATCAAGGTGAAGTCGGCGTTTTGCTGCAACACGTTGCGCATCGCCGCCAACAGCTCGGGCACACCCAGCGTGACGCCGGCCTCGCGTGCGGCGACATGGGGTGCGATCGCAGGCTCGAAGGCGAATGGGTTGACCTGTTCGTACGGCAATTTGATCGTGCTTTCATCGATCAGCGCCTGTGCGTCGCTGTTACGCAGCCCCTTTGCGGTTACCGTGCAACCCGACGCCACCGGCTTGGCGCCCAATGTGCTCATGCCCTGCAACCGCGCTGCATGCAGCAGGCCGGCGGCAATCGTGGTCTTGCCGACATCGGTATCGGTACCGGCAATGAAATAGGCCTGGCTCATCTGACTCCCCTTACGCCTGTGGCTTGCGCAACACACCATAGACCACTTGGTAAGTGGCGGGCAGCCCCTGAGGCTGGCGAAATGCCTCGTATGCCTGCAACAAGCCCTGCATGCGGGCACGGCCGGTGAGGCCCGAAGGCCGGCCCGGGTTGATATTGTGTGCACCAAGCGCCTTCAGCTCGTGGGTCAGGCTGCGTACATCGGGGTAGTGCAGCACGTGCGCGCGCTGCTGCAACGTTACCTGCTCGAAGCCACTGCCCGCGCACAGGCGCTGGTAATCGTCAAAGCGGCGGAAGCGGTTGACATGCACCAGGCCATCCACGGCCTGCCAACTGGCACGCAGTTCATCGAGGGTGCCGACGCACAGGCTGCTGAAGGCCAGCACCCCGCCTGGGCGTAACACCCGGCGCGCCTCGTCCAGCACACTGGCGAACTGCCCGCACCACTGCACCGCCAGGCTGGAGAACACCAGATCGACGCTGGCATCGCGCAGCGGCAAGCGCTCGGCATCGCCGGCCACGTGGTACTGCGCGCCGCGCTGTTCGTTGCGGGCATGGCGCAGCATGCCTTCGGCGATATCCACCGCCACGCCACTGGCCTGCGCGAAGCGCTCGGCCAGCACCCGGCTGAAGTGGCCGGTGCCGCTGCCCAGGTCCAGCCAGCGCGACGGTGCCAAGCCCTCTGGCAACTGGCCCAACAGGTTCAGGCCGACGTCGCGCTGCAACGCCGCGACGCTGTCGTAGCTGGCCGCCGCGCGGGAAAACGAGGCCGCCACCTGGCGCTTGTCCGGCAGCGCGCCGGGCAGGGTCGGACGGGAAAGGTCAGTCATCGCCACTCTCATGCAGAAAACTCTTGATACCCGCCGCCAGCTCCTGTGGGTATTCCAGCAGGAACGCGTGGGAACTGTCTTCAACCAGCCCAACCTCCACGTCGGGCAACAACTCGCTCAGCGCTTTGGCCGCCTCGGCCGGGACCAGTGCATCACTGCCGGCGAACAGGTGCAGTTGCGGACCGCCATAAGCCTGCAGTGCCTCGCGGGTATCCAGCTGGGCCAGTACTTCCAGCCCGGTGGCGAGGTACAGCGGGTCGATATCCGGCACACCGACGCCCAGCTGGCGCAGCAAGGTACGAGGTTGTTGGGCGCCGTCGCTGCACAGGGTACGGAAGCGTTTGAGGGTTACCTGGGTGTGGCTGCGGCAACCGTCGAGGAAGGTGCCGAAGGTATCTTCGGCCATGCCGTGGGGCCAGTCTGGCCGCGCCACGAAACTGGGGTTGCTGGCCAAGGTCAGCAGTCCGCAACAGTGGTCGCCGCGCTTGCGCGCAAGTTCGCTGGCGAGCATGCCGCCCAGCGACCAACCGCCCAGCCAGGTATCACGGGGCAACTTGCGGTCAAGGTGGTCGACCCACGCCTGTACGTCGGCGTCGGCCAGCTCCGGCAGGGGCATCAGCTCGACCTGCAAGCGGGCATCCTGGGCGCGCAGGCTGGCCGCCAACGGCTCCAGCGCGGCAGTACCCAGGCCCCATCCGGGGAGAAGGATCAGTCGGTTACGCATCGGCGGCCTCCAGCTGTGGATAACACTCGGCCAATGCATTCAACAATAGCTGCACCTGCGCCTCGCTGTGCGCGGCGCTCAAGGTAACCCGCAAGCGTGCACTGCCGGCAGGCACGGTGGGCGGGCGGATGGCAGTGACCAGCAGGCCACGTTCACGCAACATCTGCGACAGGCGCAGCGCATGTGCGCTGTCGCCAATCAGGATTGGCTGGATCGGCGTCGGGCTGTCCATCAGCTGCAGGCCGATCTGTTCGGCACCCAGGCGGAACTGGCGGATCAACGCGGCCAGGTGCTCACGGCGCCAGGTTTCGCGGCGCAGCAGCTCCAGGCTCTTGAGCGTGGCACAGGCCAGCGCCGGGGGTTGGCTAGTGGTGTAGATGTAGGGCCGGGCAAACTGCACCAGCGCTTCGATCAACGCCTCGCTGCCGGCGACAAAGGCACCCGCCGTACCGCAGGCCTTGCCCAGCGTGCCGATCAGCACAGGCACGTCATCGAGGCCCAGGCCGAAGTGCTCGACGATACCGCCACCTTGCGCACCCAACGTGCCTAGGCCATGGGCATCATCGACCATCAGCCAGGCGCCGCGGGCGCGGGCAACCTTGGCCAACGCCGGCAAATCGGCAAGGTCGCCATCCATGCTGAACACCCCGTCGGTTACCACCAAGGTATTGCCGACGGCCTTGTCCAGGCGGCTTTCCAGGCTGGCCGGGTCGTTGTGCAGATAGCGGTTGAAACGGGCGCCGCTCAGCAGCCCGCCGTCGAGCAAGGACGCGTGGTTAAGGCGGTCCTGCAACACCGTGTCACCCTGCCCCACCAGCGCGGTGATTGCACCCAGGTTGGCCATGTAACCGGTGGAGAACAACAGCGCGCGCGGGCGCCCGGTGAGTTCTGCCAGGGCCTCCTCGACCTGATGGTGCGGCGTGCTGTGGCCAACCACCAGGTGCGACGCCCCGCCACCGACACCCCACCGCTCGGCGCCCGCCTGCCACGCAGCGATCACCTCGGGGTGGTTGGCAAGGCCCAGGTAATCATTGCTGCAAAACGCCAACAGCGGCTGGCCATCGACCACCACTTCAGGCCCTTGCGGGCTCTCCAGCAGGGGCCGTTGCCGATACAGGTCTGCGGCGCGCCGTTCGGCCAGGCGCGCCGCCAGGTCAAAGGCCATCTCAGGCCGATGCTGCGTTGTAGAACATCTCGCTGCTGCGCTGTTCGACCAGCGCCTGCTCGATGGCCGCCTGGTGCACTTCATCGGCATGCTCTTCGCGGGCCTCAGGCTTGATGCCAAGGCGGGCGAACAGCTGCATGTCTTTGTCAGCCTGCGGGTTGGCGGTGGTCAGCAGTTTTTCGCCATAGAAGATCGAGTTGGCGCCAGCCATGAAGGCCAGGGCCTGCATCTGTTCGTTCATCTGCTCGCGGCCGGCCGACAGGCGCACATGCGACTTTGGCATCAGCAGGCGAGCCACCGCCAGCATGCGGATGAAATCGAACGGGTCGACATCTTCTTCCTCGGCCAGCGGCGTGCCGGCGACCTTGACCAGCATGTTGATCGGCACCGACTCTGGGTGCTCCGGCAGGTTAGCCAACTGGATCAGTAGCCCGGCGCGATCGTCCAGCGACTCGCCCATGCCGAGGATGCCACCGGAGCAGATCTTCATCCCGGCATCGCGCACATAGGCCAGGGTCTGCAGGCGCTCGCTGTAGGTGCGGGTGGTGATGATGCTGCCGTAGAACTCTGGCGAGGTGTCGAGGTTGTGGTTGTAGTAGTCGAGGCCGGCCTGGGCCAGGGCCTGGGTCTGGTCCTGGTCGAGCTTGCCGAGGGTCATGCAGGTTTCCAGGCCCATGGCCTTCACCCCTTTGACCATCTCCAGCACGTAGGGCATGTCCTTGGCCGACGGGTGCTTCCACGCCGCGCCCATGCAGAAGCGGGTGGAGCCGATGGCTTTGGCGCGGGCGGCTTCTTCCAGCACCTTCTGCACTTCCATCAGCTTTTGTTTTTCCAGCCCGGTGTTGTAGTGGCCGGACTGCGGACAATATTTGCAATCTTCTGGGCAGGCGCCGGTCTTGATCGACAGCAAGGTCGAAACCTGAACGCGGTTCGGGTCGAAGTGCGCGCGGTGCACGGTCTGCGCCTGGAACAGCAGGTCATTGAACGGTTGCTGAAACAGCGCCTTGACCTCGGCCAAGGTCCAGTCGTGACGTGTTGTTGCAGTTGTGCTGGCGCTCATCGGCGTTTCCTTGTTTAGGCTGTAACTGGCGCCGGGACAGGAAAGCCCGCCAGCGCATCACGGATAGCTCGCATAGTCACGGAAGGCCTATGAACTGTCAACTAAGACTGAAAGCACTGGTTTACAAGTGTGCAAATATTAACCACAGCTGTTTGCTGTGCGATGCGCCTGCTGAACAGGCGTACCCGTTGTGTATGGCCTGCGAGCAGGAGCTGCCTTGGCTGACGGACCATTGCCTGCGCTGCGCCCTGCCGTTACCGATGGCCAACCTGACCTGCGCCCAGTGTTGCCGCCGTGCGCCGGCGTTCGAGCACGTCGTCGCGCTGTGGCATTACGGATTTCCAGTCGACACGCTGATCAGCCGTTTCAAGCACAACCGCCAATGGCCGCTAGGGCGTTTGATGGCCGAAATGTTGAGCCATGGCCTGCAACACCGCTACGCAGAGGGCCTGACGCAACCTGACCTGCTGTTGCCTGTTCCGTTGGCCAAGCGTCGACTGCGAGCGCGCGGCTTCAACCAGGCCGGCATGCTGACGCGCTGGTTGTCCAAAAGCCTGGCAATCGACTGCGACGAGCGACTATTGCTGCGCACACGCGAAACGCCGGCGCAGCAGAGCCTGGATGCCAAAGCGCGCCAGCGCAATCTGCAGCGAGCCTTTGCCGTGGCCGACGAACACGCGCTCAAAGGCTTGCATGTGGCCGTGGTTGATGACGTGCTGACCACGGGAGCCACCGCGCAAGCCATCGCCGCCGTGCTATGCAGGGCCGGTGCATGCAGGGTCGATGTGTATTGCCTGGCACGCACGGCAAAACCGGGGCAAGCTTGACGGGTCAGTCTCAGATAGGCGCCATCATGTCCCTGCCCGCTCTCCTCACCCAGCACATCGCCCGCCGCCCGCAACGCATTGCCTTGCTCCAGCACATCGCCGAGCAAGGCTCGATCACCCGCGCCGCCAAGGCTGCCGGCATCAGCTACAAAGCCGCCTGGGACGCCATCGATGAGCTCAACAACCTCGCCAGCCAGCCGCTGGTCGAGCGCAGCACCGGCGGGCGTGGCGGCGGTGGCGCACGCCTGTCGGCCGAAGGCGGCCGCGTGCTACGGCTGTACCAGCGCTTGCAGAACCTGCAGGCGCAGCTGCTCGAAGCCGCCGAGGAATCCACCGACCTCGACCTGCTCGGGCGCCTGATGTTGCGCACCAGCGCGCGCAACCAGCTGCAGGGCGAAGTCAGCGGCCTTCGTCGTGAGGGGCGCCATGATCGCGTCAGCCTGGCATTGGGTGGTGGCCTGGAGATCGATGCGCTGATCACCCACGACAGCACCGCACGCCTGGAACTGACACTAGGTATCCACGTGGTGGCGTTGCTCAAGGCCGGCTGGGTACAGCTGCTGGCCAGCGACGATGAGGTCGAAGCCGGCAGCAACTGCCTGACGGCCACCATCGAGCAAGTGCTGGCCGATACCCAAGGCCCCAGCGAGGTACGCCTGAGCCTGGCCAACGGGCAGACCTTGTGCGCCTTCGCCGAGGCCGACTGGCTGGCACAACAACAGCTGTTGGCCGGCGAGCCGGTACGTGTCCAGTTCCATCCTTCCAGCGTGCTGCTTGGGGTACCGGCCTGAATCAAGACACGTTGCTGAAGATCCCTGTCACCGGCGACACATCGCCGGCATAGGGCACCGTGGTGCCCGCCGCTAGCGCGATGGTCGACCATATGCGTTGCATGTCAACCAAGCTACCCTTGGCCCAGTGCGAACGATCACCTTGGCTCTTGATGTTGAAATAGCGACCGTTGCCGTTACCAACATTTAGCAGCCCGCTGGCGCCCCCCATCAGTACCAGCGGCATATCGACCATGTGCTCCGGAGCACCGTCGGCCATCTCGCTGGTGAGTACAACCAACGTGTGCTTGAGCAGTTTGTCGCCAGGCACATGCGGGTCATCGTATTTGGCGAGCTCGTCCATGAACAGCTTCACCTGTCGCACATACCATTGCCTTGACTCCCGCCATTCTCTCTCGCCGGCATAACGGTGAGCGCAATCATGGGGGTTGGTGCTGGCACTCACATCAAGAATGTTCAGCGACTCCGCCGAACGCCCAATCTGCACGGTTGCGACACGGGTCACCCCGCAGGCCAGCGCTGCCGCCACAACCTTATGATGGCTTTGCTGCACCTGGTTACGGAATTGCGCCGAACTGATGGGGTGCTGGTCCAGCGTCAGTGGCCCGCAGTCTGAAGGCACCGCACCTTCGATGTCCTTGACCACCTGCTCCAGCGAATCAAGATGGGTGACCAGCTTCTCTCGCTGGGCACCGGCCAGACGCCCACGGAGCTCGGCGATATCAGCGCGGATCGGGTCGAATACATGGGCGTTACGCACCTGGAGGTCGCGTACCGCGCGGGCGGTGCCGCCAAATACCGATTCGTTCAGGCGCACCGGGTCCTGCTGCGGCGTTCTGATCTTGTTGTCGTCCCACGAAACGTACCAGGGCGTGTTGTCGATCCCGGCATGAGGCCCGGCGAACAGACTGCGATGGCTGGGTTGGGTACCTGGCATGGCATCACCAAGCACTCTATCGATAGAGCTCTTGCTTCCTGACGTATCGCGCAAGACAAATTTCCATCCATCATGGCCAATGTTACCAGGCCCCAGGATCAAGCCCTGCAGGTAAAGCGACTGGCTGCGATAATCCGCCAGTTCCTGGCTGACTAGGTTGAGTGTGAAATCACCGGTATCGGTATCTGCACTCCGGGCGGCCTTAGGAAACCACAAGCCATCGCTGTTGTGCGCGCTCCCACTGTAGGAGTCGACTGCAAGCCCATCCGGCACGACGAAGAACACTACCTTCAGTTGAGGCTGCTCCTTCGTCTCTTGCAACAGGTACTTCGCAAACCCACTGCTGCTCAGCGGCAACAGCGTACCCGCCGCAGCCAATTGCATCAGGAAACGCCGACGGCTCTTCAGGATGTCCATGTCAATTCTCCTCTTGGCGCTTGAGGAACACAGGTGAGGTAGCCAGCTCGCGAATCATCTGGATCAACGAACCGTTGGTCTTGAGCGATTCGGCGGCAGCCTTCAACGTGCCCACCGACCCTGCAGACACTTTGTTGCCGAACATGAAACGGAAATAGCTGTCGGCCATGCAGGTTTGCGCCGTCAGGTTAGTGGGCAGCAGCCGAGCGATATCGCGCACGTTGTGGACGCTTGCCCAGTTCTCCAGGCCCGTGTTGCTGATGAACGGCCCTGCGGCATCAATGTTCACCTGCACCGGGAACTGCGCATGGTTGTAAGCCGGCTCGGTTTCGCGATAACGCCCGGACGCATCGTAGTTTTCCATGCTGGAACCGGTGTCGTTCATGTACTTGTGGCACTGCCAGCAACGGCCCTCCGAGGCCTGCTCGCCGTTGACCAGGTCCCAACGCTCGCGGGTTGTGATCGCCCTTGGCGGATACTGCGGCTCTTGCGGGTCGGCATCGACCGGCGCACCGAACTCCCGGCACAGCAGCTGCTCACGGATCATGATGCCGCGCTTGACCAGAGAGGTAGCCTGGTAGTCAGAGGTGGCCGCCTGGGTAGCGCCCAGGTGCAACAGCCCACCCCTTCGTTCATCGACCGTGACCTTGCGCATGTCGTCGCCGGTCACGCCCGCAATCGCGTACTGTTCTGCCAACCTTTGATTGAGGAAGGTATACCCAGGGTTGAACAGTGCATTGAATGCCCCGCCGCTCTTGAGCACCTCCCCCACCAGACGTGCCTGCTCCTGTCGCATGCTCTGGATGACCTCAGGCGCCAGCCCGGGCTTTTCCTGGATATCGCGGCTGGTCTTGATGTAGTAGCTGATGAAGCGGTTGAACTGTGCGATGCCCTGCTCACTCATCAGCATCTGCTGAGCCAGCGCCCCCATCTGCTCGGGCGTCTCGAGCTGGCCTTGTTCGGCTTTGCGCATGAGCTCTTCACTCGGCGTGGTACCCAGCATTGCGTAAGAAAGCGCTGTCGCTCGTTCGTTGGCGGTCAACTGATAGGTGCCGGATGTCCGGCCATCTGTTACGCCCAATTCGGAGCGGTACAGGAAGTGAGGTGACAACAGCAATGCTGCGACCAGCGAGGCATCATCATGGTCAGCCTTTACGGCCTCATACCGGCTCAACTCATCCGGGCTCAGTGGCCGTCGGAAGACGCGATGGCCGAGGCTTTCGACGCTCTGCTGAGCCAGCCATTGCGGGTCGACCTTGCCTGCCACATTCCACGCCACGTCATACAGCGTCTTCAGGTCTTCGGCGTTGATCATCCCCAGATCTGCCTCCCCGACGTATTTGAACGCTTTATCAAACTTGTCGGCCGGCAACGCATCGGCCTGCACGTGCACGGCAAACAGGTCGTGCACGCTGTTCACATACTCGTCACGGGTCAGCAGGCGCAGTTGCCGCTTGCCGTATGCTTGCCCAGGGTCCAGATAGCCGGCCCACAGTTCGTCATAGAAGTAATCCGCAATCTGCCCCGAGCAAGACGCATCGCAATGCCCACTCACGCTCATGCCGAGGATCTGCTGTACCAACGCTTCCTTGCCCGCCAGGCTCCAGTTGATGGCCTTGTTGGCATCCTGGAAGTACTGCACGGTGTGGCACTTCGCACAGGTGGTCGCCACAACCTGTTTGCCGAGTTCGGCGACGTGCTGGTAGCGCATCTGCACCTTCACTGCATCCCGGCTTTCTTCATCGATGTTCACGACCTGCTGGGTCGGCTCAGGCAGTTCGCCCTGGTAGTACGGGAAGTTGAATTTGTGCTCACCGACTGGTAGCAGCACGTCATGGGATCTGCCCCATGGCACCTTGATGACCTGCGCCTCCCCGTCGCTGATCAGGGTGACTTCCCATTGCTCCGGCGCCTCGCCACTGAATGCAGGCTTGGCCGGTGCAACCACGGTGGCCTTGACGGGTTGGAACGGTGGCCGTTCGATGTAGGCGAGTTGCACGACCTGCGCGTTCGGCGAGTCACTCAGCGTCACCTGCTGCTGGCGCTGGCTGGGTATCAGCTCACCGACGTTGTCCAGCGTGACCGTATACGTGCCGGCAGCCAGGCCCTTGATGCTCAGTGGCGACTCACCCCAGGCGACATCGAAACGCCGGCTGCGTCCATCGCTGCCCTTGAGCGTGCCACTGATCATCAGTGGCCGTACCTCGGGGCTTGGCGCCGCAGTGGGTTGCAGTTTGAGCAGGCTCTTGCCTATCACTTGCGTGGAGTCGAAGGTGATCCGGTAGATCACCCCGGCCAAGTCGTCGGACACCAGCAGCGAGTTGTCGCTCAATGGCAACATGTCGGCTGGGCGACCCAGGCACGAATCGTCCAGGCAATACACATTGAAGTGTTCTGTCGAGCCTCCCCAACCCGTTACCAGCGGGATCTGGTTGATAACCTCACGTCCGTCCTTGACTGTGAGCATGCGCAGCTCCATGCCTGGGCTGGCCTTGATCCCTGTGCCATGTACGGCCACCAGCAGGCGCTGGAGATTGGCGGCGTCGTTGTAGAACCCGTTCCAGAATTCGATGCCCAGCGGTGCGGTGTTGCTGCCCAGTTCATAGGCGGGCGCCTGATAATCTTCAGGCTTGAGCAGGTGCAATGGCTTGTCCGAAACGATCGCCCCATCGGCCAATGGCGGCACGATAGAGCCTGGCTCCTGGTATTCCTCCTGGGTAAACCCAGGCACATCGCGGCCGTAGAAATACGGCACGCCGAAATGCTGCCCTTCCTGGCTGATCAAGTTGACTTCGTCGGAGTTCAGGTAGCCCTGCCGGTTGTTATCGGTGAACCAGATCTTGCCGTCCGGGTGCCAGGTGAAGCCGACCGCGTTGCGCACGCCTCTGGCCAGCACCCGCGAGGTGCCGTTTTCGATGTCATAGCGCAAGACGGTGCCGTAACGCCCATCTGGCGGAATGATGCAGGTATTGCAGGGAATACCGACGGCGGTATAAAGGCCCTTGTCCGATGGATCAATCGGGTTGAAGTGCAACGGATGCTTCTGGTGCCAGATACGCTGACCAGGCCGGGCGAGCGGGAAGGCGGTGTCGTCGGCGGGGAAGTTCATCACCACTTCAGGCTTAGCATCACGATAGTGCTCATCGACATTGCGCACCCGATACAATTTGCCGGAGGTCGAGAAATACAGGTCGCCATCGCGGTACACCACGCCATGCGGCTCTTCCAGCCCAGAGGCAAGCAGATACACCCCTGTTGGCTTACCGGCCTCGTCCAGCGGGATCGCATAGATGAACCCGGCCGTGCGCGCTTCATAGGTGTAGACGGGGATGGCACTGGAACCGACGTAAAGCACCCGGTTACCCATCGCCATCTGCCGCGGTTGATACAAGCCGCTGGCGAACAGTTCCACCTTCACACCTGGCAGCGTTACTAGCCTGCTCAGGTCCAGTGGCTGGCGAAACTTGACCTCGAAGCTGATCTTTTCTGGCGTGTCAGGTTTGAATTCGACCTGGGTAGGCGTGGTCAGCGGCAGGTAACCCTGCGCTTCGTTCATGATCAGGTCGTACTTGCAGGCAGGAAGGTCAGGCAAAGTCAGCACTTCATCAGAACGCCCCGAGAACGGAATCGTCTCTTTTTTGCAGCGCAGCACGCCACTGACCTCAAGGTTGCGCCGCCCTGCCGGCCCGACCCCTTGCGCCGATGCCGTGAACGGTACCTTGCCCGCCACTGTGGTGAATGACAGTTCCAGGGTGTTGGTCTGGGGCTGAGCATTACAAGCACCAAGGTCGTTCCACGCATCGCGCCAGAGGTCGCTACCGTTGAATGCCTCACCGGGGGAGTAAGGTGGCTGATTACACCACTGCCAGGCACCGACAGTACCCTCTCTGTCGTTTTTGCATTGGAAGGCCCTGCCAACATTGGTCACCAAACTGTCCTGGCTGTAGGGGGTTTCTCCAGCGGCGGGCTTTTCATAGGCAGGCGCTTGGCACTGTTCAGGCGTTGCCTGTCGTGTTTTCGAGCGCTCCTGCGAAGGTGCGAGGCTCATGTATCCCACCAGGCTTATCAGCAGTGCAGCAAGACCGAACGCAGCAAGACGGCGCATGAATCTTCTCCTTGTCGAAGCCACTCCGCGCACATGCGCAGGTGACAACTGCCCCGGTGCTCCAGTGGCCGATATGACCAAGCGAACCCGGGATCTATGAACCGTTCGTGCGCAACTGCCGATATGCGAGAGCGATGAGCAGGACAGTAAGCCAGCATCCTTTTTGTGGGTACTGGCAGAAATGCTAGGTACCCGGCGGGTCAGCGTGCCTATTCGATCGCTTGCGCCTGCGAACCGATTGGGGGACGCTGGGCGCTCAGAGCGTCATTACAATGCGGGCGCTATGCCCCATGCCCCTGCGGAGCCTTCATGTCTCACCCTTTCGTTACCCTCACCCCCGACCTGGTCCTGGACGCCGTGGAAAGCATTGGCTTTCTCAGCGACGCCCGGATCCTGGCGCTGAACAGCTACGAGAACCGCGTCTATCAGGTGGGCATCGAAGACTCACAGCCGCTGATCGCCAAGTTCTACCGCCCAGGCCGCTGGAGCGATGAGGCCATCCTCGAAGAGCACCGCTTCACCGCTGAGCTTGCCGATTGTGAAGTGCCGGTGGTCGCGCCTCTGCAACATGACGGCCGCACGCTGTTCGAGCACCAGGGTTTTCGCTTCACCCTGTTCCCCCGCCGCGGCGGCCATGCCCCGGAGCCCGGCAACCTCGACCAGCTGTATCGCCTCGGCCAGTTGCTCGGCCGCCTGCACGCCGTGGCCGCGACACGCCCGTTCGAGCACCGCGAAGCATTGGCTGTGGACAACTTTGGCCACGCGTCACTGCAAACCCTGCTTGAGGGCAACTTCGTACCGCGAGAATTGCTACCTGCCTTTGAGTCCGTCGCCCGCGACCTGCTGAAGCGGGTCGAGGACATCTACGCGCGCACCCCGCACAAGGTGATGCGCCTGCACGGCGACCTGCACCCCGGCAACCTGATGCATCGCGACGAGGTGTATCACGTCGTCGACCTCGACGACTGCCGCATGGGCCCAGCGGTGCAAGACCTGTGGATGATGCTCGCTGGCAGCCGCGAGGAACGCCTCGGCCAACTGGCAGAGCTGATCGACGGCTACAACGAGTTCCACGACTTCGACCCACGCGAGCTGCCCCTGATCGAGCCCTTGCGAGCCTTGCGCCAATTGCACCACAGCGCCTGGCTGGCCCGTCGCTGGGACGACCCGGCCTTCCCGCGCAGCTTCCCCTGGTTTGGCCAACCGCGCTACTGGGGCGACCAGATTCTCGCACTGCGCGAGCAGATGGCGGCCCTCGATGAACAACCGCTGAAATTGTTCTAGATGTGTGCTGACCTCTGTCTACAATAGGCGTCGCTTTATTTAGCTACCTAAGCAAGGATTCTGCATGCACGCCGCAAACCCGCAACGCGGGTACATCCTGGGCCTCAGCGCCTACATCATTTGGGGCCTGTTCCCCCTGTACTTCAAGGCCATCCAGAGCGTCCCCGCCGTGGAGATCATCGTCCACCGGGTGCTCTGGTCGGCGTTGTTCGGTTCGTTGCTGCTATTGGTATGGAAGCACCCTGGCTGGTGGCGCGAACTGCGCGACAACCCGCGCAGGCTGGCCATCCTCGCCCTGAGCGGCGCGCTGATCGCGGGTAACTGGCTGACGTATGTGTGGTCGGTGAACAACGGCCGCATGCTCGAAGCCAGCCTGGGCTACTACATCAACCCGCTGATCAACGTGTTACTGGGCATGCTCATCCTCGGCGAGCGCCTGCGCCGCCTGCAATGGCTGGCGGTGGCCATGGCGACCGTGGGGGTGGCCCAGCAGGTGTGGCAAGTGGGCAGCCTGCCCTGGGTGTCGCTGGTGCTGGCGCTGAGCTTCGGCTTTTATGGGTTGATCCGCAAACAGGCGCCGGTGGCAGCGCTGCCGGGCCTGGTGGTGGAAACCTGGATGTTGGTGCCGCTGGCCCTTGGCTGGATGTTGCTGCACCCCGCTGCCCTGAGCGCACAGGGCGCGTTCTACACCAGCAGTGAAGCGTTGTGGTTGATGGCGGCAGGGCCAGTGACCCTAGTACCGCTGGTGTGCTTCAACGCCGCCGCACGCCACCTGCCGTATACCACCTTGGGCTTCCTGCAGTACCTGGCGCCGACGCTGGTGTTGCTGCAGGCAGTGTTGCTGTTTGACGAGCATTTGTCGTCGAGCACGCTGGTGGCGTTCATGTTCATCTGGGCGGGTTTGGCGATTTATAGCGTCGATGCCTGGTTGAATTTGCGCAAACGCGCCTGATCAAAAAATGATCAAATCTCTGCAGACCATGTAGTCCGTGGCCTGCAGAGACATCTCCAGAGGTTATCCACACCCTCGTCCCCGTGCTTTGTGCACAAGCTGCTGATATTTGGGTGTTTTTTGATCAAAACCTTGCAAGGCGCATGTTACCTGGGCTGGAGAGGTGCGCCCCCAGGTTATCCACAGGGCCGTACCTGTGAAATGGGGGATAACCCTGGGGTCCGCTTTGCGGCCCATTCGCAGCACAAGGCTGCTCCTACAGAGGTTGCGCGGTACCTGTAGGAGCAGCCTTGTGCTGCGAATGGGCCGCAAAGCGGACCCGGCAATCTCAAATCAATCCTCCGCCCGCAACTCCAACTCCACCATTAAATCATCCGCCAAGCTCTCCAACCGTTGCCGCAGCTCATCCAGCGACAACGTCAACGGCAGCGCCAACAGCGCATTGGCATGAAACAGCGGCTCGCTGCTCATCGGTGCAGGCCGCACTTCGGTGGTAAAGCGCTCCAGGTTCACCCCAAGCTCGGCCAGCAGCCGGGTGATATCACGCACGATCCCCGGCCGGTCATTGCCCACCAGCTCCATGGCGATCGGCTTCCAGGTGCACGAGGGCTCGATGCCGCTCTCGGCAATCAACACGCGAATGTCATACCGCGCCAAGCCCTGCAGCGACGCCACCAGCTCTGTGTAATTTTCTGCCGGCACCGCCACCCGCAAGATGCCAGCAAACTGCCCGGCCATGCGTGACATGCGGCTTTCCAGCCAGTTGCCGCTGTGGTCGGCGATGCATTGGGCAATGCGTTCGACCTGCCCGGCCTTGTCAGGGGCAATCACAGTGAGTACAAGATGATCCACAAGCCCTTCCTCTGCGTCGAACCGCACTGGGCGGCGATAAACCGGGGGATCGATTGAGTATAGGCAAGGCGCGGCAACCTGCCGCAGGGCAATCGACATAACGAATCGTGTACTGTTTCAAGATTTATCTGGAACAATCCACCTGTTTTTTGCGAACATACCCACTCCCAGCGTGACCATACGCGACCAACGGGTCGCACAACGACGCTTTTAGTCTGATTTTGCCCCGCCTACTGCTTCATGTAGTATCCCGTGGCGCGGACTACAAAACGTCGTTTGGATGTCTGCCAAGGCGCCTGTGAAAATACGCACACTGCCCGCCAGCCCGTCTGGCAGGCCGCACCCAGCCGCCCTAGGGTTCATTCACCCAGGGCACGCACTGGTGCCGTGTTTAGAGAAGCGCTACAGGCTTAATACAGAAGAGCGAAATAGCTGAGCAGAGTGAGGCAAGCAATGACTGGATACGTTCAAGTCGGTGGCCTTCAGGTCGCCAAGGTCCTGTACGACTTCGTGAACAACGAAGCCATCCCCGGGACCGGCATCGTCGCCGAGCAGTTCTGGGCAGGTGCAGAGAAGATCATCAATGACCTCGCTCCAAAGAACAAAGCCCTGCTCGCCAAGCGCGACGAGCTGCAAGCCAAGATCGACGCCTGGCACCAGGCACGCAAAGGCCAGGCCCATGACGCCGTAGCCTACAAAAGCTTCCTCCAGGAAATCGGCTATCTGCTGCCACAAGCCGACGATTTCCAGGCCACCACACAAAACGTGGACGAAGAAATCGCCCGCATGGCCGGCCCGCAGCTGGTCGTGCCGGTGATGAACGCCCGTTTCGCCCTGAACGCCGCCAACGCCCGCTGGGGCTCGCTCTACGACGCCCTGTATGGCACCGATGCCATCAGCGATGAAGGCGGCGCCGAGAAAGGCCAGGGTTACAACAAAGCACGTGGCGACAAGGTCATCGCCTTCGCCCGCGCCTTCCTCGACGAAGCCGCGCCACTGGCTGCGGGCTCGCATGTCGACTCCACCGCCTACAGCATCCAGGGCGGCAAGCTGGTGGTCGCCCTCAAGGGTGGCAGCAACAGCGGCCTGCGTGACGACGCACAACTGATCGGCTTCGTCGGTGACGCCGCCGCGCCGACCGCCGTGCTGCTCAAGCACAACGGCCTGCACTTCGAAATCCAGGTCGATGCCAGCACCCCGGTCGGCAGCACCGATGCCGCCGGCGTCAAAGACATCCTGATGGAATCGGCACTGACCACCATCATGGACTGCGAAGACTCGGTTGCGGCTGTAGACGCCGATGACAAGGTCATCGTCTACCGCAACTGGCTGGGCCTGATGAAAGGCGACCTGGCCGAAAGCGTGAACAAAGGTGGCAAGACCTTCACCCGTACCATGAACCCAGACCGCGAGTACGCCGCGCCTAACGGTGGCAGCGTCACCCTGCACGGTCGTTCGCTGCTGTTCGTGCGCAACGTGGGTCACCTGATGACCAACCCGGCGGTCCTCGATGCCCAGGGCAACGAAATCCCGGAAGGTATCCAGGACGGGCTGTTCACCAACCTGATCGCCCTGCACAACCTCAACGGCAACACCAGCCGCAAGAACACCCGCACCGGCAGCGTGTACATCGTCAAGCCGAAGATGCACGGCCCTGAAGAAGTGGCCTTTGCCGCCGAAATCTTCAGCCAGGTCGAAGACCTGTTGGGCATGCCGCGCAACACCGTCAAGGTCGGCATCATGGACGAGGAGCGCCGCACCACGGTCAACCTCAAGTCCTGCATCAAGGCAGCCGCCGAGCGCGTAGCGTTCATCAACACCGGCTTCCTCGACCGCACCGGTGACGAAATCCACACCTCCATGGAAGCCGGCGCTGTCGTGCGCAAAGGCGCCATGAAGAACGAGAAGTGGATCGGCGCTTACGAGAACAACAACGTCGACGTGGGCCTGGCCACCGGCCTGCAAGGCCGTGCGCAGATCGGCAAAGGCATGTGGGCCATGCCCGACCTGATGGCCGCCATGCTTGAGCAGAAGATCGCTCACCCGCTGGCCGGCGCCAACACCGCCTGGGTACCTTCGCCGACTGCCGCGACACTGCATGCCCTGCACTACCACAAGGTCGATGTGCAGGCACGTCAGCGCGAGCTGGCTACGCGCACCCCGGCGTCGGTCGACGACATCCTGGCCATCCCGCTGGCCGCCGACACAAACTGGTCGGACGAAGAGATCCGCAACGAGCTGGACAACAACGCCCAAGGCATCCTCGGTTACGTGGTGCGCTGGATCGATCAGGGCGTGGGTTGCTCGAAAGTGCCGGACATCAACAACGTCGGCCTGATGGAAGACCGCGCCACCCTGCGCATCTCGGCCCAGTTGCTGGCCAACTGGCTGCGCCATGGCGTGGTCAGCGAGGCGCAGGTGCTGGAAAGCCTCAAGCGCATGGCGGTGGTGGTTGACCAGCAGAACGCCAGCGATGCCCTGTACCGCCCGATGGCGCCGAACTTCGACGATAACGTCGCGTTCCAGGCGGCTGTGGAGCTGGTGATCGAAGGTGGCAAGCAGCCGAACGGTTATACCGAGCCGGTACTGCACCGCCGTCGTCGCGAGTTCAAGGCGCGTAACGGGCTGTAAATCGCAAGGGGCCGCTGTGCGGCCCATTCGCGGGCAAGCCCGCTCCCACAGGTACCCCACTCAGCTCGAATGCAGTGGGGTACTTGTGGGAGCGGGCTTGCCCGCGAATGCTATGGCACAAGCAACCGACCTACTTGAGCCCTAACTCCTGCTTCACTAACCTCAGCAGTTTCTCCAGATCCACAGGTTTGAGCAGAAAATCCACCACCCCAAGGTGCATCACATCCACCGCCTCTTTCACATCGGTGTCACCCGACACCACGATGATCGACAACGCAGCCCACCTCGACTCACGAATCTGCCGGATCAACGCCATTCCATCCTTGGGTTCCATGCGCAGATCAGTAATCATCAGGGCAATTCTGGGTTCCCAGTGCAGCTTCCACAGCGCTTCCAGAGCACCATCGGCCGTCATGCAATCGATACCCCGGCTTTTCAGGTAGTAGCTCAGCGCCTTCCTGTTCACGGCATTGTCATCGACCACCAGCACCACCGGTCGGGGCGCAACAGGCGCACTCACCACGGCCAGTGCCTCGCGTTCGGCGTCACTCAGGAGGTCGTCATGCTCAACCATGGTCATCTCGTCAAAAAGTCGTGCTCACGGTAAGACCGCAACTTGCGATATTGATCACACGCCGCTCATAGACTTACGTCCAATGGGCACCACAGCGCAGCCAGCCGACCATGGAGACCGAGAACAACAAGGCCGGCACCTATATATAGATATATATAGTTCGGCGTAGCGATACGGTCAGCTTCATGAGTAAAAAGGACGCCTACAGCCAGGCGGGCAGGACGGCTGTGCTACAGAACATACAAGGCACGTTGCAGTTTCTGCAGCGCTTCCCCCCGTTCAACCAGATGGAGCACGGCCACCTGGCGTATCTGGTCGAGCAGTGCCAGCTGCGCTTCTATGCCAGCGGCGAAAGCATCGTCAAACCCGCCGATGGCCCGGTCGAACACTTCTACATCGTCAAGCAGGGGCGCGTCGTGGGCGAGCGCCAGCACCTGGTCAAACCCGGGGTGGAAACCACCTTCGAGATCACCAGCGGCGAGTGCTTCCCCCTGGCCGCGCTGCTGGGCGAGCGTGCCACCCGCACCGAGCACCTGGCCGGTGAGGACACCTTCTGCCTGCAACTGAACAAGGCCGCGTTCATCCGCGTGTTCTCCTTGTCGGAAGCTTTCCGCGACTTCGCCCTGCGCGGGGTCAGCAGCCTGCTCGACCAGGTCAACCAGCAAGTGCGCCAACGTGCCGTGGAAACCCTCGGCACCCAGTACTCGTTGAATACCCCCCTGGGCGAACTGGCCATGCGGCACCCGGTGGTCTGCAGCCCCGACATGCCGCTGCGCGACGCCGTGCGGTTGATGCACGAGCAGCAGGTCGGCAGCATTGTCGTGGTCGACCCCGCACGCTACCCGATCGGCATCTTCACCCTGCGCGACCTGCGCCAGGTGGTGGCGGCCGCCGATGCCGACCTGGGTGCGCCGATCGAGCGGCACATGACCGCCAAGCCGTTCTACCTCAGCCCGCAGGCCAGCGCCTTCGACGCCGCCATGGCCATGACCGAGCGGCACATCGCCCATGTTTGCCTGGTGGACAACCAACGCCTGTGCGGGGTGGTCTCCGAACGTGACCTGTTCTCCCTGCAACGGGTCGACCTGGTGCACCTGGCGCGTACCATTCGTCATGCACCGCGCCTGGAAACCCTGGTTTCCCTGCGCGGTGAGATCAGCCAACTGGTCGAGCGCATGCTCGCCCACGGCGCCTCGTCGACGCAGATCACCCAGATCATCACGCTGCTGAACGACCACACCGTCTGCCGGGTCATCGAACTGGCCCTGGCCGAGCGCGGCGACCCAGGCGTGCCCTTCAGCTGGCTGTGTTTCGGCAGCGAAGGGCGGCGCGAGCAGACCCTGCACACCGACCAGGACAACGGCATCCTGTTCGACGCCCGCGACAGCGCCGAAGCCGACACGGTCCGAGCCCGCCTGCTGCCACTGGCGCAGTACATCAACCAATGCCTGGCCCAGTGCGGTTTTACCCTGTGCAAAGGCAATGTCATGGCCGGCAACCCCGAGCTGTGCCTGTCACGCAGCGAATGGGCACAGCGCTTTGCCGGCTTCGTCCGCGAGGCCAGCCCGGAAAACCTGCTGGCTTCGAGCATCTATTTCGACCTGCGCGTGGTCTGGGGCGACGAGCAAGGCTGTGAGCAACTGCGCCAAAGCGTGTTGGTGCAGGTGGCCGACAACCGCCTCTTCCAGCGCATGATGGCCGACAACGCCCTGCGCCAGCGCCCACCCGTGGGCCGCCTGCGTGAATTCGTGCTGACCCGCCAAGGCAATGACAAAGCCGCCACCCTCGACCTCAAGGTGCAGGGCCTGACGCCCTTCGTCGATGGCGCGCGGTTGCTGGCCCTGGCCAATGGCATCGATGCCTGCAACACCCTCGAGCGCCTGCGCCAACTGGTGACGAAAGGCGTCATCGAGCCACTCGACGGCGCAGCGTATGAAGAGGCTTACCACTTCATCCAGCAAACCCGCATGCAGCAGCACCAGCGCCAGACCCGCGATAACCTGCCCTACTCCAACCGCGTCGACCCAGACAGCCTCAACCACCTGGACCGGCGCATTCTGCGGGAGTCGCTGCGCCAGGCGCAGCGCCTGCAAAGCAGCCTGGCCTTGCGGTACCAGTTATGAGCCTGTTCGCCTGGCTACGCCCCAGCCTGCCCGACCTGGACGACGCCTCGCGCCAGCGCCTGGCGCAGTTGCCCAAGCCGTCGGCGCTGGGGGTGTGCACGTTGCGTGAACAGCGCTGGGTGGTGCTGGACCTGGAAACCAGCGGCCTCAACCCCAACCGTGACCAGGTGTTGTCGATTGGCGCGGTGGCCATTGAAGACGGCGCCATCGACTTTGCCCAGCAGTTTGAACGCACCCTGTACCGCCCGACCCAAAAGACCAACGCCAGCGTGTTGATCCACGGGCTGGGGCCCAGTGCCCTGGCGGCCGGCTGCGACCCGGTCGAGGCCTTGCTCGACCTGCTCGACTTCATTGGCGATAGCCCAGTGCTGGCGTTCCATGCGCCCTTCGACCAGCGCATGCTCGCGCGTGCGCTGAAAGAAAGCCTGGGCTATCGCCTGCAGTTGCCGTTTCTCGATGTTGCCGAACTGGCGCCGATGCTCAACCCCGACACGGTGCTGCGCGAAGCCGGGCTGGATGACTGGGTTGCGCGTTTTGGCCTGCAGGTGGAAGAGCGCCACCATGCCAGTGCCGATGCTCAGGTGACTGCTGAGCTGGCTTTGATCCTGTTCAGCCAGGCCCGCCGCCAGCAGTTGGACAGCCCGTTGCAGCTGGAGCAGCGGTTGCGGGGGTGGCGTCGGCGTAAGGTGCATAGTCACGGTTTGTAGGGCTTGAGTGTTGTTGCGCCTGTGAGATCGAGCGCCGCCCGCGCGGCGCATCGCGAGCAACGCTCGCTCCTACGTTTATTTTTGGCCAGTAACGCCTGTGACAGGCGCGCGCGACCGCCTTGGCGCATGGCGCGTTATCGCGTCGAACATACAAAGCGGTCGCGCGCATATGCCCCAGGAATAATTGGCCCGAAACAAACGTAGGAGCGAGCGTTGCTCGCGATGCGCCGCGCGGGCGGCGCTCGATCTCACAGGCGCCAAATCACCCAATCATTACACCCGGCAGCGCCCCCACCATAGTGGCAATCCGATAAGCGTCCATTGCGCCCCGCCCCCTGCCTCTGCAACAATCGCGAATAATTATCGTTAGTTAATGCATTCGTTCCGGGGGGACGCTGCTTGTCTTCTGCTCACAGCCCACACGCCGAGCTGGTCGGTGCGCTTTACCGCGACCATCGCAGTTGGCTGCTCGCCTGGCTGCAACGCAGCATGGCCTGCCGTCAGCGTGCCGAAGACCTGAGCCAGGACACCTTCGTGCGCCTGCTCGGCCGTGATCGGCTGGAAACGCCCCGCGAGCCACGCGCCTTTCTGGCCGCCGTGGCCAAAGGGCTAATGTTCGACCATTTCCGCCGCACCGCGCTGGAGCAGGCCTACCTGGCCGAACTCGCCCTGCTGCCCGAAGCCGAACACCCCTCCCCGGAAACCCAGCACCTGATTCTCGAAGACCTCAAAGCCATCGACCGTCTGCTGGGCAAACTGTCGAGCAAAGCGCGGGCGGCCTTCCTGTACAACCGCCTGGACGGCATGGGCCATGCCGAAATCGCCGAGCGCCTTGGCGTTTCGGTCTCGCGGGTACGCCAGTACATCGCCCAAGGCCTGCGCCAGTGCTATGTGGCCTTGTACGGGGAGCCGACGTGAACGGCTCACCGGTATCGTCCCGCGTCCTGGAAGCGGCCATCGCCTGGAAGCTGAGCCTGGATGAAGGCAGCGGCACGCCTGATGAGCGCAACGCGTTCATGCGCTGGCACGCCGCCAGCGAAGAGCATGCCCGCGCCTGGCGCCAACTGGGCAGCCTCGACCAGCGCGTGAGCGCCGCTGCCGGGCCTGCGCGCCAGGCACTGCTGCAGTCGCGGGCCGGGCTGCGGCGGCGCATCGGCAAGGTTGGCAGCGGCCTGGCCGGGATGTTGCTGCTGGGCTCACTGCTGGCCTGGGTCGGCGCCCCCTCGCTGTCACCGAACTATTGGCTGGCCGACCAACGCACCGCCACCGGCGAGCTGCGCACCCTGCGCCTGGAAGACGGCACCCTGCTGAGCCTGAACACCCATACCGCGGTGGATATCGACTACGAAGGCGAGCAACGGGTGATCGTGCTACACCAGGGCGAAATCTCGGTCGAGACTGGCCACCAAGATCCACGCCCGTTGCTGGTACGCACCGACGACGGTCGCCTGCGCCCGCTTGGCACACGCTTCCTGGTGCGCCGTGAGGCACAGGGCACACGTCTGGAAGTGCTGCAGGCCTCGGTCGCGGCCATGCCGCTGAACAGTGGCGACGAGCAGGTGTTGCGCGAAGGCCAGCAGGTGCTCATGGATGCCAACGGGCTTGGCCAGGTCGGCACAGTCGCCGTCGGCGCCGATGCCTGGACCCGCGGCATGCTGGTGGTGGACAACGTGCGCCTGGCTGACTTGCTGGCCGCGCTCGGGCATTACCGCAGCGGCCATCTCGGGGTGGCTGACGAAGTTGCCGACCTGCGTGTCACCGGCAGCTTCCCGCTGACCGACACCGACCTAGCCCTGGCGTCGCTGGAGCCGGCACTGCCGGTGCAGATCGAGCGGCATACGCCGTGGTGGGTGACCGTCAAGGCCAAATAGTGATCTGTTGTTCTGGCGCGAATGCACTGTAGGAGCAGCCTTGCGCTGCGAAGAGGCCCGCGACAACACAGTGGATCTTCGCTGCTTTCACTGGCCTCTTCGCAGCACAAGGCTGCTCCTACAGCGGATGGCGTTTGAACGGGCATCGCCGGTTCTTGAAGTCTTTTTACTTTTTTTCGACAAGCCCTGTCACTTTTGAAATCTCGCTCGGCAAGGAAGCAGTTAGCACTTATCCGTCTAGGAGCCGCTGCATGCCCCGTACTGTCGATCGTATCCTGCGCCCCAGCCTGATGGCCCTGGCCATTGGCCTGGCCGCGCCGCTGGCCAGTCCTGCCCTGTTCGCCGCCGAGCAATCCGCCCAGCGCGCCTACGACCTGCCTAGCGCGCCCTTGGCCAGCACCCTCAACCAGATCGCCAGCCAATCAGGCATCGCCCTGGCCATCGACCCGGCCCTGGTCAGCGGCCGCACCTCGGCCCCGGTCAACGGCCAGTACGACGGCATCGGCGCCTTGCAGGCCGCCCTGCGCGGCACTGGGTTGCAGCTGCAGCAGAGCAGCGTTGGCAGCTACAGCCTGGTGGCCGTCCCGGACGGCACCCTGGCACTGCCGGAAACCACCGTGAACGCCGACAGCGTCAGCGAAAGCGCCTGGGGCCCGGTAGAGGGCTACCTCGCCCAGCGCACCGCCGCCGGCACCAAGACCGATACCGCGCTGGTCGAAGTCCCCCGCTCCATCTCTGTTGCCACACGCCAGCAAATGGCCGACCGCGGCGTGCACAGCCTGGATGATGCCGTGCGCTACATGCCCGGCATCGTGTCTGCCAGCTTCGGCAGCGACACACGCTATGACTGGATGCGCGTGCGTGGCTTCGAGCCGACCCAGTTCCTCGATGGCCTGCCGCTGCCCCGTGGCGTGTACGCCAACCCGAAAGCCGAAACCTGGAACCTCGACCGCCTCGCACTGCTGCGCGGCCCGGCTTCCTCGATCTATGGGCAAACCCCACCGGGCGGCCTGCTGGACATGGTCAGCCGTCGCCCACAGGCTGAAAGCGCCCACGAAATCGAACTGCAGTACGGCAGCGACAACCACCGCCAGATCAACTTCGCCAGCACCGGCAAAATCGATGACCAAGGCCAGTTTCTGTACAGCGTCAGTGGCGTGATCCGCGATGGCGGCACCCAGATCGACCATATCGACGACAAGCGCTACAACATCGCCCCGAGCCTGACCTGGAACATCGACGACGACACCTCGCTGACCTTGCTGACCCAGTTCACCCGCGACGATACCGGCGCCACCAGCCAGTTTCGGCCGATACAGGGCACCAAGATCGACATGCCGTTCGGCAAGATCTCCCACCATAAAAACCTGGGCGATCCGGACTACGAGTTCTACGACCGTACCTACTACGCGCTGGGCTATGCCTTCGAGCATCGCATCAACGATGTCTGGCAGTTCCGCCAGAACCTGCGCTACACCAAGTCGGACCTGGCGTTCCAGACCATCACCCCCGGCAGCTATTACGCGCCCGGTGGCCCGGTGCAAGACGATGGTACCGTCAGCCGCATGTCCACCAACGTCGACGAAGACATCAGCCAATTCGCCGTGGACAACAACTTCCAGGCTGACTTCGCCAGCGGGGACATTACCCACACCCTGCTGATCGGCCTGGACCACCAGCGCGTCAACACCAACTACCTGTCGATCTACGGCTTCAACGTACCGAACAGCAACGTCAACAACCCGGTTTACGGGCTGCCGATCACCCGCCCGGACCGCTCCACGGCGTTCTATGACTACAACCAGAAAACCCGTCAGACGGGCCTGTATGTCCAGGACCAGATGGCACTGAACAACTGGCGCCTGACCCTGGGTGGCCGGGAAGACTGGGTGCACACCAGCACCAAGTACCTCAACCAGGGCGATGCCACCAACACCCAACGTGACAAGCAATTCAGCGGCAACGCGGCGATCAGCTATGTGTTCGACTCGGGCTTTGTACCGTACCTGTCGTATGCGGAGTCGTTCCAGCCGGTCAGCAATGCCGCCGTGTCTGCCACGGAGTCGTTCAAACCGACCGAAGGCAAGCAATGGGAGCTGGGTATCAAATACCAACCGCCAGGTTCCAACACGTTGCTGTCGGCAGCCGTGTATGACCTGACCCAGAAAAACGTCTCGGTCACCAACACCATCGGCAACGTGAGCGTCACCAGCCAGACTGGCGAAGTGAAAGTGCGCGGCCTGGAGCTGGAAGCGGTATCCGACGTCAGCGAAAACCTCAAGTTGACCGCTGCCTACACCTTGGCCAAGTCCGAAGTGCAAAAGGGCGACTACAAAGGCAACCGCCTGCAACTGATGCCCAACCAGCAAGCCTCGCTGTGGGCCGACTACACCTGGCACAGCGGCGTGCTTGACGGTTTTGGCATCGGCGGTGGCGCGCGCTACACCGGCAATACCTATGGCGACCAGGCCAACACCTACCTGGGCAAGGCCAATGCCTACACCGTGTTCGATGCCTCGGTGCACTACGACCTCGGCCGCCTGAACAACAGCCTCAAAGGCGCGTCGGTGGCGGTCAACGCGACCAACGTGTTCAACAAGGACTACCTCTCCACCTGTGACAGTTACTACTGCTACTACGGAGATGAGCGCAGCGTCGTCGCCAGCGCCACCTACAAGTGGTGATGACCTGACGACCCACGCGCGCCGACCAAGCCGTCCTTCAAGGGGCGGCTTTGGTCTTTCTGGACGTCGAGAAACAAAATGATATGAAAAGCTCAACCATCCGCCTCTGGTCCTTCATCCACACCTGGAGCAGCCTGGTCTGCACCCTGTTCCTGCTGTTGCTGGCCCTCACCGGCCTGCCGCTGATTTTCCACCACGAGCTGGAACACCTGCTCGGTGACGCTCCCGAACTGCGCGAGATGCCCGCGGGCACCCCGCACCTCGACCTGCAACAGCTGGTGCTCAAGGCCGAACAACACCGCTCAGGCGAGGTGATGCAGTACTTTGGCTATGACGAGGACGAGCCCAACGGCGTGGTGGCAATCACAGCCGCGACCGCCGGCACCGAGCCCAATGCGTCGCACACCTTCATGCTCGACGCCCGCACCGGCGAAGCCGTCGCCATGCCCGCTGCGAACGGCGGTTTCATGATGATCATGCTGCGCCTGCACGTGGACCTGTTCGCCGGCCTGCCCGGCAAGTTGCTACTGGCGTTCATGGGCGTGCTGTTCGTCGTGGCGATCGTTTCTGGCACCGTGCTCTACGCGCCGTTCATGCGCCGCCTGGATTTCGCCACGGTGCGCCACGACAAGTCCCGCCGCCTGCGTTGGCTCGACCTGCACAACCTGATCGGCGTGCTGACCCTGGCCTGGGCGCTGACGGTTGGCGTCACCGGTGTGATCAGTGCACTGTCCGACCTGGTCATCGCCGCCTGGCGCAACGACAGCCTGGCCGCCATGGTCGCCCCCTACCGTGATGCCCCGCCGCTCACCGAACGCGCCCCGGCCAGCCGCCTGTTGGCCATCGCTGAGCACGCGGCGCCCGGCATGCGCCCGGATTTCATCGCCTTCCCCGGCACGCGCTTTTCCAGCGAGCACCACTACGCCGTGTTCATGAAAGGCGCCACGCACCTGACCTCGCACCTGCTCACCCCGGTGCTGATCGATGCGCAGACCCTGCAGGTGACCGCCGTCGGCGAGCGGCCCTGGTACATGGACGCCATGGGCCTGTCGCAGCCGCTGCACTTCGGTGACTACGGCGGGCGCCCCATGCAGATCCTCTGGGCGGTGCTCGACGTGCTGACCCTCATCGTGCTCGGCAGCGGCCTGTACCTGTGGTGGGGCAAGCAGCGCAAACCACGGGAGGCCAAGGCATGAGCCACGCGTCGCGATCGACCACTAAGATTTTCGCCTGGCCGGCACTCATCGCCCTGCTCGGTGCCTTGGGCCTGTTCGCTGCGCTGCTGGGCGACGGCGCGTGGGATGGCTTGTCCTGGGTGGGCCTGGGCCTGCCGGCGTACTTGGCACTGCGCGGCTTCTGGCGGCGCTGAGGTAACGGGTTAACGCAGCCACCCGGCCAACGCGGTGCAGCATGGTCCCCTTTCACCAGGAGATAGGCCATGACACCGCTGCTGCGCCTCCAGTCGCTGGACAGCCCACTCGACGCACTACTGCCCCCCTTGCCGGGTGTGGAACACAGCCTCGACCAAGCCCTGAACACCCTGTTCACCAACCCAGCGATCACCGCCCGGACCTTGTACTTCGGGCGCTTCCGCCTGCTGGACCTGGTCGGCTTCCACCTGTTCGACGGCGGCGCCTTCAAGCCACCGGCCGGTGCGCAAGCCCGACACGACGACCGCCCGCTCAACCTGCCAAGCGACTTCAACGCCCACATCGAACGCTGCTGCGCGACGCTTCGCCAAAGCTTGCATGCGCACCTGGCCAGCTATTGGCTAGCGCGTGACGAAAAAGGGCTGAGCCGGCAAGCACGCCTGGCCACCCTGCGCCGCGATCAACTGTTCACCGAGATGCGCTTGCGCAGCCACGACCAGACCTTGTCTGTGGAGCACGCCCGGTTGCTGACCACTTGCCTTGAATACCCACAGCCCTGGCAACGCCAGCACCTGCCCGCCGCCAGCCGCCCGCAGCTGTACCGCCCGTTGCTGTCGGGCTCGGCGCCCAACTGGCGCAGCCACTTGCCAGGCGTGCTGATCCTCACTGAGAACGGCCCGGAGGGCCGCTTGCTCGACGCACAGGAACCGGTCGGGCGGGTGCTTTTGTGCAGCATCGTGCATGGCATCGAAGCGTTCGACAGCCTGGCCGCCTTGCACGTGGAATTATGCGAACGCCTCGAAGACCCGGTGCAGAGCGAACCGCTGACCCGACTGCTAGTGGTGAGCGCAGACCGCCAACGTGCCCACCGGGCTGAACGCCTGCGCTACGACTGGTTCAGCGAGGACCTCGCCGAGGCGCAGGCCCTGGCCATTCGCGAGGCCCATGGCAAGCGCCTGACCGCCGCCTGGCAGGCCGCCTGGGCGCAGGGGCTGCAACGCAATATCGAACACCTCGACGCCCAACTGAGCAACGCACTGGACCTGCACCGCGAGCTCGGCAGCCAAGGTCCAGTAGCCACCCGCTATGGCCTGTTGCTGGAAAAGCACATGCCCGACTGGTTGCGCTCGACCTCGCAGCAAGGCGTTGCCCACATCATGCAAGCCATGCAAGAGCAGGTGGCGGCCATCAAGGCCGCCGCCGCGCCAGGCATCCTCACGTTGGAGCAGTTCAACCAACGCCACACCCTGCTGGCCTGGGTGCGCCAGCGGCTGCGCGAGTTTCTGCAGCAAGACCCAGGCATCGACACAGCACCGGAGCAGATCTCGATCAGCGTGACCCTGGCGCGACAGGTCGGCCCCATCAGCAACCCACTCGACACCAGCGCCTACATCCCCGTGGCCAGCCGCCCGCACGCGGGCGGGACGATCGAACTGGTCAACCACAGTTATCGGTTCGATGAACTGGCACTGCTCAATATCGCCTGGTTCGACGTCGATTACTGGCTGACCGCCCGCGTGCACCTCGACGCCGAGCAGCCACTGCCAGCCCTGACGCCACTGCGGGTCAAGCAAATCGTGCGGCGCCTGAATGCTGGTAGCGGCTACCAAGCCTACCTGCGCACCCAACTGTTCGAATCGCCCCATGGACACTGGCGCCAGCAGGCCTACGCGCACCTGAGCCGCACGCGCATGCACGCCGAAGCGGTCAAGGCGCGTTATGCCGGGCATTTTCAGCCGAGCACGCTCGAACAGGGTTATGGCTGGGCCGACTGCGTCATTCACTCACCTGACAGCCATACCCGCCCGCACCGCAACGAACAACAGGTGATCGCCCGACAGATGCTGATACAGGGGCAAACCCTGCAAGGTGTCGTGCTACTGGTCTCGCCAGAGCACTCTTACCGCATCGTGGTCTACAGCCCCGACGCGCCAGACCGCCGCCCCTGGCGTGAATACGACAACGCCCGGGCGCTGATCCGCGCCGTGCGCAGCGATGCGCAGCTGCGCCACTATGTGTTGCAACGCTTGCCGCTGGGCAACCGAAAAAGCCTGGAGGCACTGCTGGTACAGGGCCGCCTGGGCTCGCACATCAGTTTGCAGACCATCACCGGCAACCTGTACGAAGCCCTCTACCGCGCCGAGGTCAACACCCTGATGGCCCAAGCCAATGCCGTGACCCGCAGCAACCAAGAGCTGCTGGGGGAGTTTTCGGTCAATGTGCTCAGGCTGGTGCTGGATATCCTCACCCTGGTGTTGCCGCAGGCGGGCTCGACCGCACTGGCATTCGGGCGCATGGGCATTTCCATCTGGGACGGTTTCGAAGCGCTCGACCGAGCCGACCACAGCGGTGCGCTCCATCATGCGGTCGCAGCACTCGGCCACGCCACGGCGGGGCTCAACGACATGGCAGGCTCCGGGCTGATGCGCCGGGTCATGCGCGGCCTGCCCAAGCCGCCACCGGTGCCGCTGCCCCGGCATTACGAGGCGACCCCTGACGTTGCAAAGCTGCGCTACCGCATCGACGCGCTGCACGACGAGGCCGTGTACGAACAGCAGTCGGCGAGCCCCGGCCTGTCACAGTACTACGTGAGGGATAACCTGGGACGCTACTTCAATGTCACTTTCGACGGCACACGCTGGCGCGCCACCGACCCGAACCAGCCGAACACCTACCTGAAGCTGCCGATCAAGCGCTGCCTGGATGGCAGTTGGGTGGTCGACTCCCCAGTGCTCTGGTACGACGGGTTGCCGAATATCCAGCAACTGTTGGACGACTGCCGCCTGACCACCTCGTTACACGGCACCGCGACCGAAGACGATGCCCAGCTGTTTCAGGACAACACCACGCTGTACCTGCAACTGGGCAGCCACCAGTTACCTGTGCGCCGCCATCTGCTCGCCGCTCACTACCACCTGGTATTGCCTGAGACGCTGCGCGGCACGGTGCCCGCGTGGGCAGTGCTGCGCTGGCAGGATGCGCAATGGCGCATCCGCGTGCGCCAGACCGGCCGCAGCAGCAACTGGCTGGCGCTGCCAGCAGCTTATTCGGACAACCGCGGCAGCAACCGGTCCAGCCGCTGATGCAAGGCACTGTCACGCGGCCAGTTGCGCAGCAGCCGCGCCCGGTCACGGGCATAGGCCGGGGCGAAGCTGAGCTGGGTGGCGTGCTGGCACATGGCATCGAGGTCGATCAGCGACCACTGGCCGTTGTCCCAGAACAGGTTGTGGCCTTTGAAGTCGCCATGGCTGATGCGCTCGCGGATCAGTTGCTGCATGACCTTCACCAGCGCGTCGACCTGCTCTTCAGGTGCCTCGCCGTTTTCCACATAGGGCGCAAAGCACGCGGTCAGGTCCGGGCCATCGACATAATCGGTGACCAGGTAGGCACGGCTGCGTAGGCCCATGACACGCTCCTCTAGCACTGCCAGAGGGCGTGGCGTGGCGATGTCGAGAAATTCCAGGCGGTGGCCTTCGATCCACGAGTGCCAGGCGCGGCTCGGGCGCCAGAAGCGCTTGAACCAGTGCGCAGTGTTCTTGATGTTGTAGCGTTTGAGCACCAGTTGGCGGCCATCGACCTCGATGCGGGCCACACTGGCGGCGCCACCGGTCTTGTACAAGTGGCCCTTGTCGATCAGCTCATCAGCGTGTTCCAGCACCGGCAGCATGGCCTGCACCTCAGCGCGGCGAATCGCCCGCAGGCCCGAAAGGCTACGCTCGACGCTGAACAGCGAGCACTCGCGGCCGGCCTTTTCCAGGTAGTCCTTCTGGCGCCAGTTGCGCACCTTGTCCACCTGCTTCTGCAGCGCTTCGAGTGGCAGCGCGTGCTCGGCATTGGCCAACAGGTAATGCACCAACAGCTCTTCGATGAACGGCTCCAGGCGCTTGGGCAATTGGGCGAAGAACACGCCGAGGTTTTCCAGCACACGCGGGCGCGACAACTGCTGGCCCGGGGTCTCGGCCTTGATGCCCGCGCCGTCGATCAGGTACAGCTTGCCGCCATGGCGCAGCAGGTTGTCCAGGTGCAGGTCTTCCTGCCACAAGCCCTTGGCGTGCATCTGCGCCACCGCCGTCAGCGCCTCACCCAACACCGCGTGTTGCTCGTCTGCCAGTACGGGCAGGTGCTCCACGGCGGCCCAGGCATCGGCCAGGCTTTCGGCGCCATCCAGAAACGCGAACAGCAGCCAGCCACCCTCGCCTTCCTTCAAACCATCGGCCAGCAGTTTGGGCGTGGTCAGGCCCTGCTCGGCCAACCACTTGACGCCTTGCAGCTCGCGCTGGAAGTGCCGGGCAGCATTGCTGCCCACCAGCAGCTTGGCCAGCACCGGCGTGCCACGCCAGACACCAGCACCCACATAACGCTGGCCGGGTAGCACACGCAGCAGGCTCAGCAGTTGCAGCTCGGCGCTGCCGGCGGCATCGGCCAGGCTCACGTTCAGGGGCAACGCCGGGGCGCGCCCGGCCTCTTTCAGTTCAGACAAACGCATCAGCGGGCCTCTTTTTCACGACGGCGTTGCGTCAGGCGTTGCAGCCAGGTGCCGACCAGCGTGCTGTCCGCCGGCTGCACCAGGTAGGCTGCCAGCAGGCGGCGCACATCCGCCTCGCTCCAGGCCCGCGCACGGCGCAACAGGGGCTCCAGGTCCTTGAGCCGGTCACGCATGCCGAACAGCAGGGGCCGGGTTTTTTCCAGGTCGATCAGCTGGGCATCCCAGCCTTCGCGGCGTTGCCGTAGGAAGATGTGCTTGGGGTAGAAGCAGCCGTGCACCTGGCCAGCGCTGTGCAGCGTGCGCGCCAACTGGCCGCAGGCCTCTAGGATGCCGTTGCGTTCGGCATCGCCCAACTGCGGCCACTGAGCCAGCAGGCTGTCCAGGTCGGCCCACTCGTCCAGGGCACGGGTCATGAGGATCGCCCGGTGCTCGCCGGCCTGCTTGCGCTCGCCATAGAACACCGCTTGCAAGGCCGGAATGTGCAGCTTCTGGTAGCGGCTGATGTTGCGGAATTCGCGGGCGAAGGTCGGCTCGCCGAATGGCCGGTGCAAGGTTCGGGTGAGGTAGTCGCTCTGGCGCTTGAGGTAGTAGCCCTTGCCTTCAAGTTCCAGGCGGAACACGCTGCTCCAGCCCCCACGCCCGGTGTTGGGCTCGTCCACGGCATCGAGTTGCAGCGCCCACAGCGCGTCGAAATCGTTCAAGCCGTGGCGTTTGAGCAGCGCGAGGTCCGCGCTGGCCAGGTAATCGGTCATTCCCTTCCCTCGAAAAAGCTCAGCACTTGGCGAATCCGCTGCTTGTCGCGGGCGTTGAGCCTGTCGCGACCACGGTATTGCAGGTAGAAACGCAGGCGCTGGGTCGCCGACAGGTGGTATTTGGCGACCTTGTCCAGGCACGCCAGGTCTTTGATCATCCGGTGCCGCCACATGAAGCCGCGCCAGAAGTCGCCGGTCGGGCAGTCGATGAAGAACAGCGTGCCCTGGTCGTCGACCAGCAGGTTGCGCCACTTCAAGTCGTTGTGGGCAAAACGGTGCTCGTGCATCACCCGGGTGTGGCGCGCCAGCTGGCGGCTGACGTGGTCGACCCAGGCGGGGTCTGCCAGGCGCGGGTCTTTGCGCTCGGCCAAGGCCGACAGGTCTTCGGTGCGCGGCAGCTCGCGGGTGATCATCGCCCCGCGGCCAAACGCCAGGCCCTTGCGCTCCAGGCCCCAGGCGACCACTTCGGCGGTGGGAATGCCCCACTTGGCGAACTGCTTGAGGTTTTGCCATTCGGCCTTGATGCGCGGCCGGCCGAGGTAGCGGCGCATGTGCTTGCCCGCCCCGGTGTAACGCTTGACGTAGTAATTGACGCCCTCGCGCTCGATGCGCACCACTTCGCTGAGCGGGTCGCGGGTCAGGCGTTCACCCTGCAGGGCGAAGACTGCGTCAAGGCTGCCGAAATCCGCCGCCAGGTGTTCGTAGCCTGGCGCCAGTGTCCAACCCGCCATCAGAGTGCATCCCCATAGCGTTGTTTGCGGTCATAGAGTTTCTGCGCCTTGCGTTCCAGCCAGGCGAGCAGCGCGGCCTCGTCGGCAAGCACTTGGCGCAGTGGGCGCTGGAAGTAGCCACGCAAAAAGCGCAGTTTGTCGCGCCGGGTCAGGCCGATGTCCAGCGCCGAGAAGTACAGCGCGGCCAGGTCTTTGTCACGCCAGCGGCGGCTGATTTTCGCCCGGGTCTGGGCACGGTGCAGGTCGATGACCGACAGTTTGAAGTCTTCTGGCGTCACCGGGCGATCGGTGTGCAGCAGGAAGTGGCAGATGTAGCAGTCGCGGTGGTTGACCCCGGCGCGGTGCATGCCGCCAGTCATCTTCGCCACTTCGGCGATCAGCGCACGCTTGAGGCGTGGCGCGGGCGGCTGCTTGACCCAGTCGATACTGAAGTCTTCCAGGCTGATGGTCGGCGCCAGTTCTTCGGTCACGATGAACGAATGCTGAGTGGCCGGGTTGCTGCCGCGCTCGCCATAGGCGACGGCGGTCATGGTCGGCACGCCGACCTCGTGCAGGCGCTGGATGGCTCGCCATTCCTGGCCGGCACCGAGCACCGGCAGCTTGGCGCTGAACAGGTTCTTGAAGATCTCACCCCAGCCGATGCCGCGGTGGATCTTGACGAAAAACCCCTCGCCCTCGACGACGGTGCGCAGCGTGCGGCGCCCTTCCAGCTCGCGGTACACCTCGCCTTGCAGCGCTTCCACGGCCTCGAAGGCATCACGCCCGGCCCACAAGCGCTTGAAGGGTTCGGCCAGTATCAGCTTCATGCGGTCTCCTGCCCCAGGATCACATCAGCAGCATGCTGCGGCATGCTGTACAGGTCGGCCGTATCGGCAAAGGCCAGGCCGTTGCGCGACCAGTCGGCACGGGCCTGCGGGTCTTCGAGCATGCGCTGCAGGTAGCCGTTGAGCTGTTCCTGTTCGAACGGCTCGTCCAACACCAGGCCGCTGTCGGCTTCGGCGATGTAATGGGCGTAGCCACACACCTTGGAGACCAGCACCGGCAAGCCTGCCACCAGCGCTTCGAGCAGCACGGTGCCGGTGTTTTCGTTATAGGCCGGGTGGATCAGCAGGTCAGCGCCCAGCAGGAAGCGTGGGATATCGCTACGCCCCTTGAGGAACTGCACCTGGTCGCCCAGGCCGAGGGTGGCGCTCTGCAACTGGAAGACCTTGGGGTCGTCCTGGCCGATGACCATCAACCGGGTGCGCTTGCGCAAGGCCGACGGCAGCGCGGCCAAAGCCTTGAGGCTGCGGTCGACGCCCTTGGTCTTGAAGCCCGAACCGATCTGCACCAGCAGCAGGTCATCGTCGCCCAGGTTGAATTCCTGGCGGAACTCGGCGCGGATCTGGGCGGCGTTGGCCGGCGCCCGACGGTCCTGGGAAATGCCCGGCGGCAGCAGGTGGAAGCGTTCAGCCGGGGTGCCGTAGTGCTTGACGAACAGCGGCTGCTGCACCTCCGAGATCATCAGCACCTCGGTTTTCGAGTCTTTGGCGAACACCGCGCGCTCGTACTCGGCAAAGTGCCGGTAGCGGCCCCAGCGCTTATAGAGTCCGCCACGCAGGGTCTGGGCCTTGTCCTCGAAGCAGCCGTCGGCGGCGTAGTACACGTCCAGCCCCGGCATCTTGTTGAAGCCGATCAGGCGGTCGACCGGGCGCTTGGCCAGGTCGGCTTCCATCCAGGCGCTGAGCTTCTCGTTGCGGCGGTGGTTGAACAGCGCCTTGACCGGCGCCACCAGCACTTCGAAGCCAGGCGGAATGTCACCTTCCCAGATCAGCGTGTACACACGGATCTGGTGGCCCCGCTTCTGGCATTCCAGGGCAATGCGCATGAAATCGCGCTGCAGCCCGCCGAAGGGGAAATATTTGTAAAGCACGAAAGCCAGTTGCATCAACGGACATCCTCAGCCAGCAGCAACGCGCTCAAGCGGCCCGCCACATGCTCGGGATTCAGGCGAGTGAAGCACAGCGGCCACTCGCGTTTCAGATCGAACCGGCGCAGGTCGTCGGCGCTCGGTTTATAGGTGCACTTCTTCTGCAGGCAGGGAGCGCAAGGCCAGTCACTGGCTTGGTGAATCTGGGTCCGTCCGTAGGCACCCGTCAGGCCCGGGTTGGTCGGGCCGAACAGCGAAATGGTCGGCACATCGAGTGCCGCTGCCAGGTGGCCAAGGCCGGTATCGACCGCCACACAGGCTTTTGCCGCCGCCAATACACGTGCAACGCCGGCAAGGTTCAATTTGGGGAGCACCTGGCAGTTGTTCAAGCCCTGTGCAATGCGCTCGGCGCGCGCCTTTTCGGCCGGGTTGCCCCACGGCAGGCGCACTTCCAGCTTGCGCCGGCCCATGCGCTCGGCCAGCTCGCGCCAGTAGGCTTCGGGCCAGTGCTTGGTTGCCCAGGTGGTGCCATGCAAAAACACCACGTAAGGCGCGGCGGGCGGCAATTGCAGGCGCTCCAGGTCCAGCCCGTAGTCCCCAATGCCTTCTGGCAAGTCGTAGGCCAGGGCCATGGCGAACAGCTGGCGCACCCGCTCCACCGCGTGCTGGCCGGTGGCAACCGACAGGCGCCGGTCATAGAAGCGGCTGGCCCAGCCTTCTCGGGCCGAGTAGCGGTCCAGGCCGGCGACCGGGGCCTTCACGTAGCGGGTCAGCCAAGCCGACTTGACCAGGCCCTGGGCGTCAATCACCAGGTCGTACTTGCGCTCGCGCACACGCTGCTTGAACGCCTTCCACTCGCCGTTCTTGAGGGTTTGCCAAAGGTTCTTGCGCCAGCGGCGAATGGCCACCGGGATAACCTGGTCGACCGCAGGGTGCCAGCTGGGGATTTCGGCGAAGCCTTCCTCCACCACCCAGTCGAAACGAATGCCCGGGATGGCGTGGGCGGCATCGGTGAGCGCCGGCAGGGTGTGGATCACATCACCCAGCGACGAGGTCTTGATGATCAGTACCCGCACTTAGTCGACCTCAGCCACGGTATCGATCAGGTCCGGCCCGCTCAGGCTGTGCAGGGCGGCGATGACTTTGCCCGGTTCCAGCAGGCGCAGGCAGTTGTAGTGGCCGAAACGGCAGGTACGGTCGAAGCATGGGCTGCACTCGATACCGGTACGCACCACCTCTACCTGGTCGGCCAGCGGCGGGGTGAAGCCGGGCGACGTCGAGCCGTACACCGCCACCAGCGGGCGGTTCAGCGCGGCGGCCACATGCATCAGGCCGGAGTCGTTGGACACCACGGCATGGGCACAGGACATCAGGTCGATGGCCTCGGCCAGCGAGGTTTCACCGGCGAGGTTGGACGATTCTTCACGCAAACCCGGGATCAGCCGGTCGCGGATCTGCTCACCGACCGGGTGGTCGTTCTTCGAGCCGAACAGCCATACCTGCCAGCCCTGGCGAACCATCGCGTCGGCCACCGCAGCGTAATGCTCGACCGGCCAACGCTTGGCCTCCCCGAACTCGGCGCCAGGGCACAGCGCCAGCACCGGGCGGTCCAGCTCCAGGCCGAACTTGGCCAGTGCAGCATCGCGGCTTTGCGCTTCGATCTGCAGGCTGGGGCGCGGGTACGGCTGCGGCAGCTCGGCGCCGGGCGCGTAGGCCAAGGCCATGAAGCGCTCGATCATCAGCGGGTAGCGGGCCTTGTCCAGCTTGCGCACATCGTTCAGCAGGCCGAAGCGCAGTTCACCGCGCCAGCCGGTACGCTTGGGGATGCCAGCGAAGAACGGCACCAACGCCGACTTCAGCGAGTTGGGCAGCAAGATGGCCTGGTCGTACTGGCCGGCCAGGGATTTGCCGATGCGCCGCCGCGTAGCCAGCTCCAGTGCGCCGTGGCCGAGCGGGAAGCTCAAGGCCTGACGCACTTCGGGCATACGCTCCAGGATCGGCCGGCTCCACTCGGGTGCCAGCACGTCGATCACGCAGTCGGGGTGCTGCTGTTTCAGGCACTGGAACAAGGTCTGCGCCATCACCATGTCGCCGACCCAGCTGGGGCCAATGATCAGTATTCTCATGCTTAGTCCAGAAACGCTCGGGGAGGCTACAGGCTGCGGTACAGCCTGGCCTCCCCTCTTTATATTCAGGCTATGTGGCGGACAGTGTAACACCGGTGGTGGGGCATGGACCTTTGGGGCTGCTTTGCAGCCCTTCGCGGCACAAGGCCGCTCCTACAGGGGCCCCAGCGGTATCAAGTCAAACCCAGCTCGCCCCAGATCCGCCGCACCTCGCGGCGTTCATCGGCAAACTGCGCCGCATCGATCACCCCGGCCTGCTTCTGCAGGGCCTGGCGGTGCGAGGCAGAACGGAACGCCTTGTACACTTCACGCAACAGCACCGCGTCACTGGCCGGCATCAAACCTGCCTGCTCCAGCTCTTCCAGAATGCGGATGTTATCGGTCCATCGGAGTATGGCCGGGTGGTCGTGAGACCAGGCCAAAGCCGCGTATTGCACCATAAATTCGATATCGACGATACCGCCGGCATCCTGCTTGATATCGAAGGGTACACCGGCCTCGAAGGCATTGGCTGCGGTGCCGGCAGCCGTGGCCTTGGTGCCGAGATTGCCGCGCATCTTGGCGCGCATCTCACTGACTTCGGTGCGCAACGTTTCAAGGTCACGGGGTTGGCCCAGGACGTTGGCGCGCACGCCTTCGAACGCCGCGCCCACCTGTTTGCAGCCGACCAGCACACGCGCACGCACCAAGGCCTGGTGCTCCCAGGTCCAGGCCTCATTCTGTTGATAGCGCTCGAAGGCACCCAGCGAGCTGACCAACAGCCCCGAAGCGCCGGACGGGCGCAGGCGCATGTCCACGTCATACAGCTGGCCAGAGTTGGTCTGGGTGGTCAGCAAGTGGATGATGCGCTGGCCCAGGCGGGTAAAGAACTGCGCGCTGTCGATCGGCTTGGCGCCATCGGTTTCGGCCTGGGGGTCGCCATCGTGAATGAACACCAGGTCCAGGTCCGAGCCATGGCCCAGTTCAAGCCCACCGACCTTGCCATAACCAATGATGATGAAGCCCGGGTCGCACAGGCTGCCGTCGCTGCGCTTGGGCTGGCCGTGGCGGGCTACGGTCTGGCGCCAGGCCAGGGCCAGCACCTGGTCGAGGATGGCTTCGGCCAGCCAGGTCAGGTAATCGCTGACTTTCATCAACGGCAGGTTGCCACTGATTTCCGAGGCCGCCACACGCAGGCTGTGGGCCAGCTTGAAGTGGCGCAGCGCCTCCATCTGCTGTTCCAGGTCGTCTTCGGGGATGCGCGTCAAACGCTCGCGCAGTTCGCTGGCCAGCTCCGGCGCCAGTGGCGGGCTGAACAGCCGGCCTTCGTTGAGCAACTCGTCGAGCAGCAACGGGTAGCGGGCAATCTGCTCGGCGATCCAGGGGCTGGCCGCGCACAGGGTCAACAGGCGGCGCAAGGCACCCGGGTTTTCGGTGAGCAGCACCAAGTAGGCCGACCGCCGCGCAACCGCTTCGACCAGCGGCAGCACGCGTTCAAGCACCAGGTCAGGGTCTTGGTGCTCCACGGCCTGGGCCAAGAGCCTTGGAATAAAGGCGTCCAAACGTTCGCGCCCAATGCGCTGCATCGAGCGCAATTGCGGGCTGCCCCGCAACCCGGCGAGGCGACGCAATGCATCGGCGGGTTGTTTGAACCCAGCTTCTTCAAGCTGACGACAGGCGGCGTCTTCATCCTGCGCCTGCTCCCACAGCGGCGACCATTCGCCACCGACCACCAGTTCGCCCTCGCCGTCCTCATCATCCGGGTCGGCGATCACTTGGCGGAAGTGCCAATCGACCCGGCCGCGCCAGTACATCAATTGGTCATGGAAGCCCTGCCAGTCGGCGAAGCCGAGGATGTAGGCGACCCGCGCCTGGTCAATTTCGTTGTCCGGCAGCATCTGCGTCTGGCGGTCGGCGATGGCCTGGATAGCGTGCTCGGTATAACGCAGGAATTCGTAGCCTTCACGCAACTCGGCCACCACCGCAGGTGGCAGGTAACCTTGCCCTTCGAGGGTCGCCAGCACCTTGAGCAAGGGCCGTTGCTGCAGGCTCAGGTCTCGCCCGCCATGGATCAGCTGGAAGGCCTGGGCGATGAACTCCACCTCGCGGATGCCGCCAGCACCCAGCTTGATGTTCTCGGACATGCCCTTGCGCCGTACCTCCTGCTGGATCAGCTGCTTCATGGTGCGCAGGGCTTCGATGGCCGAGAAGTCCAGGTAACGGCGGTAGACGAACGGGCGCAGCATCTCTTGCAACTGAGCGCCTGCCGCCTGGTCACCGGCCACCACCCGCGCCTTGATCATGGCGTAGCGTTCCCAGTCGCGGCCTTGGTCCTGGTAGTACTGCTCCAGGGCATTGAAGCTCAGCACCAGCGAACCGGCCGAACCGTAAGGGCGCAGGCGCATGTCGACGCGGAACACGAAACCGTCGACGGTGACCGGGTCCAGGGCCTTGATCAGGCGCTGACCCAGGCGGGTGAAGAACTCCTGGTTGTCCAGCGAGCGCTTCACCCCTTCAGTCTCGCCGCCCTCGGGGAAGGCGAAGATCAGGTCGATGTCCGACGACAGGTTCAGCTCCACCGCACCCAGCTTGCCCATGCCCAGCACCACCATGTGCTGTGCGAGGCCGCTGCGGTGGCCGATGGGCGTGCCGAACTGCTGGCAATGGCGTGGGTACAGCCATTGATACGCTTCGTCGATGGCGGCGTCGGCAAGGTCGGACAGGTCACGGCAGGTTTCGCCCAGCTCGGCCTGGCGCGTAATGTCGCGCCAGATGATGCGCAACTGCTGGCGATTGCGCTCGCGCCGCAGGTTACGCGCCAGCTCGTCTTCGCTTTGCGCTGCCTGGGCCACCGCCCCGATCTGCCCGCGCAACTCGCCGGGCGCATAGCGGCGGTCCAGTTCACCACTGGCCATCAGGGCGAGCAGCATGGCCGGTTCGCGCTGGGCCAGGCCAAGGACGAAGTCGCTGGCGGCAGCAACTTGGTCAAACTGTTGCCGATGGGCCGGGCTGCAACCGTTGAGGTCGAGTTCGGGGTGGCCAGCCACAGCTTCGCTGAGGAACTGCTGATTACGAGCGACCAGCGGTTGCAGGGTGGCGGGCAGATCGAGCGGCAAAGGCAGGCGCATGGACTATCCTTGATCGGCGTGAAAGAGAGGGGTAAAGGCGGCCAAATGGAAGGCGGACCACGGTTGGACTGTCATACAAAAGTTGGAAATAGCTGAAAAAAAGCAATCACTGGCAAAAAACATCAAGAATCACCCGTTCGCGACACATCGCCAACCAACATGAACGTTTTTCCCCACAAGCCGGGGTGCGACCAAAAGCCGCATTTGTGTAGTTTTACTACTACCCCGACTGTCTAAAAGCATGAAATGCGAATGCATTTGTAGTAAAACTACACGGCGCCGGATCACACTCCGGTAATCCAAGAATTCACGACGTCTGCCCATAAGGCCAGTCGCAAACTCAGGCAATCGATTCTGGTTGCCTTTCCGCCCTGGAGCAAGCCATGCAAGACCTCGATCCAATCGAAACCCAGGAATGGCTGGATGCCCTGGAGTCGGTCCTCGACAAAGAAGGCGAAGACCGCGC